>Ga0209794_1000057_pt1 | contig 281156 bp, 249 predicted proteins | sample EBPBio232013_DNA_FD_185869 | JGI IMG/M metagenome (GOLD analysis project Ga0209794, IMG submission 185869) | Wastewater treatment Type I Accumulibacter community from EBPR Bioreactor in Madison, WI, USA - Reactor 1_5/23/2013_ DNA (SPAdes)... | ecosystem: Engineered > Bioreactor > EBPR >...
CACGCGCTTGCGGGTCTTCTTGGTCGTCAGCTCAAGGCCCAGGCTGGTTTGCTTCATGGCACCATCTTGCCCTCTCACGCCTGCGCGCGGTACCAGGGGTTGCTCGGGTTTGTGCAGAGTGTCCCTAGGGATACGTTTACTTCGCGCGTAACGTTGGCGGAAGTGACCTTGTATCGGCCGGGAGGCAGTTTGGAGAACTGAAACGAGCCGTCTTTGCCCACGGTGGCACTACGTGACACGCCCGTTTCTGTGTTGACGATAACTACGGACTCTCCTGATGTGGCCTGTCCGAAAATAGAGCCTTCGGCACTTTGTGCAAAGGCTGGCGAGGCGAAATTTAAATTACTTACAAGCGCAAGCCCAAGCGCATTCATCAGCGCGGACTGGCGAAAGGTTGGTTTACGTGTAATGCTACAAAAAAATGGACGATGGTTTTTCATGGAGCCTCATTTCTATTTAATGTATGTGAAAAAACACTTCACAAGCCCAACGGGCTGACATGGAGAGCGAAGATGGTGATATAAGAATCGCCAGTTTCATTAAAACGTGCTCGCAGCGCATAGCCAAGTGGGTTTTCCCCTTGTCGCTTGACTGCAACAAGATGAAAGTGAAACAGGCTTAGGCAACCTATCAACCAACGGAAGTCACCTCCATGCACCTACTCGTCATCGCCGACCCCCTGGACGGCTTCAAGACCTACAAAGACACCACCTACGCCATGCTGCGCGAGGCGGCGCGGCGGGGGCACCGGCTGGCCGCATGCGAGCCGCGCGACCTGCATTGGGTGAGCGGCGGGCGGGTCAGTGCCCGCCAGCGCGCGCTGACGCTGACGGGGGGTGACCACGCCTGGTACACGGCGGGCGAGCCGCAGGTTGCGGCGCTGGCTGACTTTGACGCCGTGCTGATGCGCAAAGACCCGCCGTTCGACAGCGAGTACTTCTACGCCACCCACTTGCTGTCGCGCGCGCAAGCCGAGGGCGCGCGCGTGGTCAACGATGCGCGGGCGCTGCGCGAACACCCCGAGAAGCTGGCCATCCTCGAGTTCCCCGAGCTTGCGCCGCCGACGCTGGTCACGCGCAGCGAGGCCGATGTGCGCGCCTTTCACGCCCAGATGGGCGACATCATCCTGAAGCCGCTGGACGGCATGGGCGGCGCCGGCATCTTCCGCGTCAAGGCCGATGGCCTGAACCTGGGCAGCGTCATCGAGACGCTGAATCGCCATGGGGCGCAAACACTGATGGTGCAGCGCTTCGAGCCCGCCATCGCCGATGGCGACAAGCGCGTGCTGGTCATCGCGGGCGAGCCGGTGCCGTTTGCGCTGGCGCGCATTCCGCAGGGCGGCGAGGTGCGCGGCAACCTGGCCGCCGGTGGGCGAGGCGAGGCGCGGCCGCTGACCGCACGCGACCGCGAGATTGCGCAGGCAGTGGCCGAGCGCCTGGCGCCGCGCGGGCTGTTGCTGCTGGGGTTGGACGTGATCGGCGAGCGGCTGACCGAAATCAACGTCACCAGCCCCACCGGTTTTCAGGAAATCACCAACCAGACCGGCTTCGACGTGGCGGCGCGGTTTGTGGACGCGCTGGAGGCCTTGGCGTAGCCCGCTCGCGCCAGCCGCGACAATCGCGGCATGGCCCTGCTGACCCTCTCTCAAGCCCATCTCGCCTACGGGCACGTGCCGCTGCTGGACGGCGTGGATTTCTCGCTGGAGGCCGGCGAGCGCGTGGGGCTGATCGGCCGCAACGGCGCCGGCAAATCGTCGCTGCTGAAGATCCTGGCCGGCATCGAGCGGCCCGATGACGGTGCGCTGCAATGCCAGGCCGGCGTGCGCACCGCCTATGTGTCGCAGGAGCCGGCCATGGCCGAGGACGCCACGGTGTTCGACGTGGTGGGCGAAGGCCTGGCCGAAGTGCGGGCCTTGCGCGCGCGCTTCGAGGCCGCCGCCCCCGGGGAAGACCTGAACGCCTTGCAAACCCGTATCGAGCAGCTGGATGGCTGGACCTGGGAGCAGCGGGTGGCCGAGACGCTGGATCACCTGGGCCTGCCGCCCGAGCGGGTGGTGGGCACGCTCTCGGGTGGGCTCAAAAAGCGTGTGGCGCTGGGGCGCGCGCTGGTGGCGGCGCCCGAGGTGCTGCTGCTGGACGAACCCACCAACCACCTGGATCTGGATGCCATCGTCTGGCTGGGCGACCTGCTGGCGGCCCGGCGCGGCGCGCTGGTGCTCATCACCCACGACCGTGCGTTTCTGGACCGGGTGACCACCCGCATCGTCGAGCTGGACCGGGGGCGGCTGCGCGGCTACCCCGGCAACTTCAGTGCGTTCGAGGCCACCAAAGCGCGCGAGCTGCAAGCCGAGGCGCTGGCCAACGCCCGTGCCGACAAGCTGCTGGCGCAGGAGGAAGTCTGGGTGCGCCAGGGCGTGGAGGCCCGTCGCACGCGCAGCGTCGCCCGCGTCCAGCGGCTGGAGCGGCTGCGGGCGGCGCGCCTGGCGCGGCGCGACGTGCTGGGTGGTGTACGCCTGGCGCTGGACGCCGGGGGCGCCAGTGGCAAGATCGTTGCCGAGCTCGACCGCGTGAGCAAGCGCTTTGGGGATGCGCCGCCCGTGGTGCAGGGGTTTTCCACCACCATCTTGCGTGGCGACAAGATCGGCCTGGTGGGCCCCAACGGGGCGGGCAAGACCACCTTGCTCAAACTCATCCTCGGCGAGTTGGAGCCGGACACCGGCAGCGTGTCTCGCGGCAGCCGCCTGCAGGTGGCGTACTTCGACCAGATGCGCGCTGCGCTGGACCTGCAGGCCACGCTGGCCGACACCATCAACCCCGGCAGCGAGTGGGTGGAGATCGGCCATGAGCGCAAGCATGTGATGAGCTATCTGGGCGACTTTCTGTTCTCGCCCGCCCGTGCCCACGCTCCCGTGCACAGTCTCTCGGGCGGCGAGCGCAACCGCCTGCTGCTGGCGCGGCTGTTTGCCCGTCCGGCCAACGTGCTGGTGCTGGACGAGCCCACCAACGACCTCGACATCGAAACCCTGGAGCTGCTGGAAAGCCTGTTGCAAGACTACGACGGCACGGTGTTTCTGGTCAGCCACGACCGGCGCTTCGTGGACAACGTGGTCACCAGCACCCTGGTCTGGGAGGGCGATCAGCGCCCCGGCCAGTGGCGCGAGTACGTCGGTGGCATCGAAGACTGGCTGGCCCAGCGCGCGCGCCTGCCTGAGGTGCCTGTCGCGGCGGCGGCCACGGCGGCGGTGCCGGCCGCCACGCCCGCGCCCGCCAAGATGCGTACCAAGCTCAGCTACAAGGAGCAGCGCGAATGGGACGCGCTACCCGGTCGCATCGAAGCCCTGGAAGCCGAACAGGCGCAGCTGGATGCCCGCCTGGCCGACCCCGCCTTCTTCACCGGTCCGCCCGACGAGGTGGCGCGCACGACCACCCGCCATGCGCAGATCGAGGATGAACTGATGGCGTTACTGGAGCGCTGGGCCGAGCTGGAGGGCCGCGGCGCGTAGCGCCTGCAGCGCCTGCACCTGCCGTGCAATCGGTGCGGGCACCGACAGGTGGCCATCCAGCATGGCCGCAGTGGTCGCGGCGGTGTGCGCCGCGTCGCAGGCCGCCAACCCCTCGGGTAGCGCGGCCAGCGAGCCGGTCTGGGCCGGTACCTCCAGGTCGTCGCGCGGCTGGCCGGCCAGGAACGCCCGCAGCTGAGGCTGGCGGCGCGCGTCGGCCACCGGCTCGCCTTCGGTGCCGCGCAACACCATCGCGTGGGCGCCGGCCAGTTGCAGATACGCCGCTGTGCTGAGCGCGTACTCGGGGTGGGTGTGGTTGACCACCCGCAGCGCCCCAGGCTGCGGCGCCAGCAGCTTGACCACGATGTGGGCGCTGTTGCGCAGCCCGATCACCTCGCGCCAGGCCAGCATCTGCGCCAGGCCCGGATGCAGCGCCGCAATGGGCATCCAGGCCGGCATGCGGTTGGCCCAGGCTGCGGCCACGGCGGCGGCATCGGTACAGACCGGCCAGCCCAGCGCGGCCGCCACCGCAAAACTGGTAACCCGGTCGGCGCCTGCCGGCGTGCCATGCACCAGCACCGGTATCCCCTCGCGCGCCAGCAGCGCCGCCAGCAGTGGCGTCAGGCACGGCAGTTTGCGCGCGCCGTTGTAGCTGGGCAAGGCCACCATGCCCGCTGCCTGCGGCAGCGGCGCCAGGCCTGCCTGGACGGCGTCCAGAAATCCCGCCAGTTCATCGGCTGATTCGCCCTTGATGCGCATGGCCGCCGCAAACGCCCCGCACGCCAATGGCGCCACATGGCCGGCCAGCAACTCGCTCATGGCCGCGCCAGCCTGGTCGCGGGTCAAATCCCGCGCGCCAGCCTTGCCGCGCCCCACCTCTTTCAGATACGCCGTGAATGCCGTCATGCCGCCATTATGAAAAAAGCCGCCGTGCGGTTGCACGGCGGCTTGTTCAGGCAAAGTGCCTCGGGTTTACGGACGGGCCACGGTCAGCGTCGGCGAGCTCCAGGTCTCCCAGTCGGCGGCGTTGCCCCACTTGCCCAGGGCCTTGAGCACGCGCAGGCGCACGGTGTAGTTGCCGTTGGGCACCGTCACCGATTGGCCTTGCTTGTTCACCACCTCGCCATCCCACTGCCAGGTGAAGAACTTGACCGCCGTTTCGTTGCGCGGCAGGTACTTGTCGCCGCCGAACGTGCCCACCACCTTGCCGGTGGCCTGATCCACGACCTCGTAGCCCAGCTTGCTCGACTGGTGATCCAGGTGCACCAGGAAGTAGGGCTGGTCGCCGGCTGCCATCGTGAAGGTGGCGCCGTCGGGCTGGTTGGTGTAGAAACCATCAATCACCTTGGCCAGCCAGGGGAAGCCGTTGGCCGTCGGGGTCAACACCACCTTGGCCTGGTAGTCACCCTTGAAGCCCGCGTAGGGCACGCGCGCCACGGGGGTCTCGCTGCCCGCAGGGGTCACCGTCAGGTAACCGCCGTACAGGCTGCCATCGGCCAGCCCTTCGGGGGCGGTGATGGTCACGCTGACCTGAGCCTTGCCGCCCGCCGGCACCGTCACGGTGTCGTGGTTGAACGCCACCCCGGCCGGCGCATCGAAGAACGCGTAGACGTAGGTGTTGGGGCCGGTCGCCAACGCGCTTTGGTGGCCCAGGGCGTAAGACTTGGGCTCGCTGGAGCGGTTGGAGATGGTCAGCTGGCGCGTGGCCGGACCGGCCTGGCTTTCACCCAGCGCGAGCTGGCTGGGGCCCACCAGCGTGGTGGCCTGGATGGCATCCACCACCTGAATGATGCCAGCGCCTTGCTGCTGCACCGTGTCGGTGTAGCCTGCGGTGGGGCTGCCGGCCCAGGCGGCGGGTTTGGCGGTGTTCTGGCCGCGCGCCATCAACTCCAGCGGGCGTTGACGCAGCGTGGGGTCGTTCTCCAGCATCAGCGCGGCGGCGCCTGCCACGTGCGGCGCAGCCATGGACGTGCCCGACAGCGTGGCGTAGCCGCCACCTTCCAGCGGATAGGTCGAGTAGATGGCACCACCAGGCGCGCCCAGGTTGGGCTTGAGCGTCAGGTCAGGTGCCAGGCCGAAGGAGCTGAAGCCGGACACCAGGCCGCCCGTCGGGGTCGGGAAGTCGCTCACGCGGTCGGACCAGGTCAGCGAGACGCTGCCCGAGGCCAGGCGGCTGTCGATCAGCGCGCCTTCGGTGTCGGAGATGGTGACCGTCGGCACCGTGATGGCCGGGGTGCCGGCCACGGTGGCGTTGATGCGGCCCGGCGCGTTGTTGTAAATCACCACGGCCGAGGCGCCAGCGGTCTGGGCGTTGAAGGCCTTGATGTAGAACGAGCAGCCACCGCGGCGCACCAGCGCGGCCGTGCCGGTGAGGCTGCCAGCCGGCAGGGGCGAGCAGGCGTCGGTCAGCGAGTCCACCGCGCCCGTGCGGGACATGGGCAGCGAGCCGCTGGTGGGCGGCAGGGGCGAGCCCGAGGCGGGGGCGTAGCCGATGGCGCTGCCATCGGGAGAGATGTTGAACTCGTTCAGCCGTGCCGACGCGTTGTCATACGAGGCCACGCTGACCACGTGCTTGCCCAGCGCCGGGGCGCTGCTGGCGTACAGGCCGAGGGTGCCCGAGTTGCCGGCCGAGGCGATGGTGATCACCCCATTGCGGGCCATGCGGTCCGCGCCGACAGCGGTGGGGTACTTGGGCCACTGGAACGAGGCGCCAATGCTCATGTTGACCACTTGCATGCCGTCGTTCTGGGCCATTTCCATGGCAGCCAGCATGACGTCGCCGGTGGTGCTGCCGACGCAGCCAAACACGCGGTAGGCGCCCAGCGTGGCATTGGGGGCCACGCCGATCAAGCCACCGCCGTTGGCGCCGACGATGCCGGCCACGTGGGTGCCATGGCCGCCGCAGTCATCGGGGTTGGCGTCGGGCACCGGCACGGGGTTGTAGGTCGGGCTGTTGGGGTCGGCGTTGAAGAGGTCGCCGACGAAGTCGTAGCCGAAGGGGATGCGCGCCGTGGGGAAGGCGGTGCTGCCCGGCGTGCCGTTGCCGCCGAAGGCGGGGTGGTCGATGTCGATACCGGTGTCGATGACGCCGACCTTGACACCTTGGCCGGTCAGGCCCAGTTCATTTTGGGCACGGTCGGCCTGGATCATGGAGATCGAGTTGATGGCCACGTTGGTGGCGGCCATGGCCTGGGCGCGTTCCACCGGCGTCGGCGCCGGAATCGTCACCACCGGGTACAGCGCGACCACTTGGGGCATGCGCTCGAGCTTGGCGCGGTTGGCGTCGGAGATTTCCACCGAGATGCCGTTGAACAGCGTGTTGAACGACTTGCGCAGCTTGTACTGAACGCCGGCGGCCTTGGCGGCCTTGGCAAAGGTGTCGTGATCGGCCTTGACGCGGCTGGCGGCCACCCCTTCGGTGGTGGGCATGCCCTTGAACTCGACGAACCACAAATTGTTGATGGTTTCGGCGGCGGTGACGGGCACGCTCTGCACGGCGGCCTGGGCGGATACGGCGCTCAGCGCGCACAGTGTGGCGGCGGCTAGGGCGACGGCGGAATGGTGAATGGTCTTCACGCAACAAACTCCTGTTGAGAACAAAACAGGCCTGCCGACCGTGTTGGGGCCGGCAGGGATGTAGCGGAATGTTGCGAGAAGACGTCGGCGGCGTCGATAGGGGTTCTCCATTCCCCTAGAGTTAGGGGGTGGTCTGAAGCGTGTAGCCCTCGGCGCCGCCGCCGTATAGCGTATGGGGATCCAGCGACTGCAGCGCCAGCCCCTGGCGCCACAGCCGCGCCAGTTCGGGGTTGGCGATGAAGGGGCGACCCACGGCCACCAGGTCGGCGCGGCCGCTGGCGATGGCGGCCTCGGCCATGGCGTGGTCGTAGCCGTTGTTCACCATCCAGGCACCAGGGAATTGCGCCCGCAGCGCGGCCCAGTCGAAGGCCTCGGCGCCGGGCGTGGTGCGCGCGCCGCCGGTCTGGCCCTCGACCACGTGCACGTAGGCCACGCCCGCAGCCGCCAGCGCCGCCACGGCGGCGCCATAAAGCGCTTGCGGGTCGCTGTCCAGGCCGCAATCGTTGACCGGCGAAATGGGCGAGAGCCGCACGCCAACCCGGCCTGCGCCGATCTGCGTGCAGCAGGCGCGCACCACCTCGTCCAGCAGGCGCACGCGGTGGGCGATGGGGCCGCCGTAGGCGCTGCCCAGCCGGTCGTTCACGCTGTCGCAGAGGAACTGCGCCAACAGGTAGCCGTTGGCGGCATGGATCTCAATGCCGTCAAATCCGGCGTCGCGGGCCGCCTGGGCGGCCCGCGCATAGTCGGCCACGATGGCCGGCAGCTCGTCGTCGCGCAGCGCGCGCGGGGCGCTGACCGGTACAAAGCCGTCGGCCACGAAGGTTTTGGCCTGGGCCTGACGCGCCGTGCTGGACACCGGGGCCGCGCCGCCAGGCAGCAAGCTGGTGTGGGAGATGCGGCCCACGTGCCACAGCTGCGCCACGATTAACCCGCCCGCCGCATGCACGGCCTGGGTGACCGGCCGCCACGCCGCCACCTGGGCGGTGCTGTGCAGGCCTGGCGTGTCCAGGTAGCCGTGGGCCATGGGGCTGATGGGCGTGGCCTCGCTGATGAGCAGGCCGGCGCCCGTGGCCGGGTTGGCCCGCTGGGCGTAGTAGGTGGCCATCAAGGCATTGGGCAACTGGGCCGTGGCGCGGTTGCGCGTCAGCGGTGCCATGACCAGCCGGGAGGCCAGCGCCAGATCGCCCACCTGGCAGGCGGAAAACAAGGTTGGTGTGTGCATGGTTGTGAGCGCCCCAGGTCCGGGCTTTGCCCGGCCCGCCCCCGTGGGGGTCAAGAAAACTTGGGGCGGCCCCGCATTTTCTCGTGAGCGCCGCTTCGTTTTCTTGAGAGCGCAGCCTCAATTACAGTGCGCCATGCTTGCCTACCGCCACGCCTTCCATGCCGGCAACCACGCCGACGTGCTCAAACACCTGGTGCTCATTCAGGTGCTGCGCTATCTGGCGGCCAAGGGCAAGCCGCTGCGCTATGTGGATACGCACGCCGGCGCGGGCGGCTACAAGCTCAAGGGCGGGCAGGCCCAGCAGACGGTCGAGTACCGCAGCGGCATCGGCGCGCTGTGGAGCCGTGCCGACCTGCCCGCGGCGCTGGCCGACTATGTGGCCCTGGTGCAGACCTTCAACCGTCCCGAGGGCGAGGCCGCCGTGACCGGCCAGACGCCGCCGCTGGCGCTCTACCCGGGCTCGCCATCGGTGGCCCGCATGCTGCTGCCGGCGGGTACGCCCATGCGCCTCTTCGAGACCCACCCGGCCGACGTGCGCACGCTGCAAGCCCACTTCGGCGGTGACCGCGCCGTGCAGGTGCTGCCCACGGACGGCTATGCCGGCCTGCTCGCCAACTGGCCGCCCACACCGCGGCGCGCGGTGGTGCTGATGGATCCCTCGTATGAGCTGCCGCGCGACTATGGCGCCGTGGTGGCCACGCTGCGCGAGGCCGTGGCCCGTTTCGCGCAAGGTGTCTACATCGTCTGGTATCCGCAGGTGGCCAAGGTGGAGGCGCGTGAGCTGGCGCGCCGCCTCACCGCGCTGGCACCGGCCGGCTGGCTGCACGCGCGGTTGTCGGTGGCGCCGCCGCAGGAAGGCGGGTTTGGTCTGCTGGGCAGCGGTGTCTTCGTGCTCAACCCGCCCTACACGCTGCATGCCACGCTGGCCGAATGCCTGCCTTACCTGAAGGCGCAGCTGGGCCAGCATGCGGGCGCCGACTTCCTGCTTGAGCACAAGGCCGACTGAGCATGCGCTGGCTCGCCGCCTGCCTTGTCGCCGCGTGCGCGTGGACGGCGCAGGCCCAGCCCATGACGCTGGCGGTGGACGCCACCGACCTGGCGCGCCGCATCCTGCGCGTGGAGCAGACCGTGGCGGTCGCGCCGGGCCCGCTGACGCTGCGCTACGCCCGCTACCTGCCCGGCGGCCACGGGCCTTATGGGCGGGTGGAGCAACTGGCCGGCCTGGTCATCACCACCGAGGCCGGCCAGCGCCTGCCGTGGCAGCGCCAGGCGGCCGATCCCTACGCCTTCACCCTCACCGTGCCCGACGGCGTGCAGCGCCTGACGCTGCGCTTTGCCCACCTCTCGCCGCTGAACGACGCCGTCGACCGCGTCGCCGTCACCCCCACGCTGCTGGGTGTGCAATGGGAGCAGGTGCTGCTGTACCCGGCGGACCCACCGGCGGCCGCGCAGCGTGTGCGCGCCCGGCTCACGCTGCCGCCCGGCTGGCAGGCCGCCACAGCGCTGCGGCCCGATGGTGAGGGTTTTGCCGAGGTGGCACTGGACACGCTGATCGACTCACCCGTGTTCGCTGGCCCGTTCATCCACCGCGAGCCGCTGGATGCGCCCGGCACATCCCATGCGGTGACACTGAACGTGCTGGCCGACACGCCAGCCACATTGCGCGCCACGCCCGCGCAATGGGCCGCGCACCGCGCCCTGGTGCGCCAGGCCGATGCCCTCTTCGGCGGCCAGCGGCCCTGGCGCCAGTACGACTTCCTGCTGGCGCTCTCGGACACCTTTGGCGGCATGGGCCTGGAACACCACGAGTCCAGCGAAAACGCCTTGCGTGCCGACTACTTCAGCGACTGGCCCGCCGCCATCCGGGGCCGCGAACTGCTGGCCCACGAGTACGTCCATGCCTGGAACGGCAAGGCCCATCGCCCGGCCGATCTGGTCACGCCCGACTACCACGCGCCCATGGGCACCTCGCTGCTGTGGGTGTACGAAGGGCTGACCGAGTACTGGGGCCATGTGCTGGCCGCGCGCGCTGGCCTGTCCACCCCCGAGCAGGCACGCGACCGCCTGGCCCAGCGCGTCGCCTACTACGCCGCCGCCCCGGGGCACCAGTGGCGCAACCTACAGGACACCACGCTGGACCCCGCCATCGGCCCCGGCCACCCCCATGCCTGGCCCGAGTGGCAGCGCGATGCCGACTACTACGTTGAAGGGCAGCTGCTGTGGCTGGAGGCCGACGCCACCGTGCGCGCGGCCAGTGGCGGCCGGCGGTCGCTGGACGACTTTGCCCGCACCTTCTTTGGCCGCCCGCCGCTGTGGCGTGCCGACGGCAGCCCCGGCCCGCGGCCCTACACCTTCGACGACATCGTGGCCGCCCTCCACGCCGTGCAACCGCTGGACTGGACCCACTGGCTGCGCAGCCGGCTGGATCGCGTGGGCGGCCCCGCCGCGCCCGATGCGCTGGCGCGCGCCGGCTGGCGCCTGGCCTGGGCCGACGAAGAAAGCGCCTTCCAGGCGGCCGAGCGCGGCGGCAGCGGTGAGTCGGGCACCGAGCGGCTGGCCGATTTCACCTACTCGCTGGGCTTCGCGCTGGTGCCCAGCAGTGGCAAGCTCGAACAAGTGCTGTGGGACGGCCCCGCGTTTGCCGCCGGCCTCGCGCCGGGCGCCACGCTGCTGGCCGTCAACGGCGTGGCCGCCACGCCGGTGCGGCTGAACGACGCGCTGCGCGCCAACCGCAGCGGCGCCGCGCCGCTGGTCTTGCTGGTGCGCGAGGGCGAGCGCTTTCGCAGCGTCACGCTGGACGTGCGCAGTGGCCCGCGCCACCCCCGGTTGGAGCGCCTGTCCGGCAGCACCGATTGGTTGGGTGCCATCCTGCGGGCAAGGCCCGACTGACGCCGCGCGGCGACTGGGGTACAAACAGAGGTTGTGCGCCAGAGCCGGTCAACGGTGATCCTGCCTGGGGCGAAGGGGGTTCGATGCGCATCCTGATAGCCGAAGATGACCAGGTCCTGGCCGATGGCCTGTTGCGCAGCTTGCGCGGCTCGGGCTATGCGGTAGACCGGGTCGAGACGGGCAGCGAGGCCGATGCGGCACTGGCCGCGCACGAGTTCGATCTGGTCATCCTCGATCTGGGCCTGCCCAAAATGCATGGGCTGGACGTGTTGCGGCGGCTGCGTGGCCGGGGCGCGGCGGTGCCCGTGCTCATCCTGACGGCGGCCGACTCGGTCGAGCAGCGCGTCAAAGGCCTGGATCTGGGCGCCGACGACTACATGGCCAAGCCGTTTTCGCTGCAAGAGCTGGAGGCGCGCGTGCGGGCGCTGACGCGGCGGGGCCTGGGCTCGGCCAGCAGCCTCATCAAGCACGGGCCGCTGTCGTTCGATGCGGCCGGGCGCGTGGCCTACATGAACGACCAGATGATCGATCTGTCGGCGCGCGAGATCGGCCTGCTGGAGGTGCTGCTGCAACGCGCCGGCCGCCTGGTCAGCAAAGACCAGCTGGTGGCGCGGCTGTGCGAATGGGGTGACGAGGTCAGCAACAACGCCATCGAGGTCTACGTGCACCGGCTGCGCAAGAAGATCGAGCATGGGCCGGTGCGCATCGCCACGGTGCGTGGCCTGGGCTATTGCCTGGAGAAAATCCCCTCGTGAGACGCCGCCGCGAGCCGCGCTCGCTGTTCGGCGAAATCCTCGACTGGATGCTGGTGCCGCTGCTGCTGCTGTGGCCCATGAGTGCGGCGCTGACCTGGCTGGTGGCGCAAGACATCGCGGCCAAACCGTATGACCGCGATCTGACGCGGCTGACCCAGCTGATCGCCCGCCAGCTCGCCACCGGCGCCGATGGCAGCCTGCGGCTGGCCGAATCCACCGCCAGCCTGTTGCGCGCGGACGAAGCCGGCACCGTCTGGGTCCAGGTGCTGGACGCCCAGGGCCAGTTGCTCAGCGGTGACCGCGAGGTGCCGTCGCCGCCGGCCGCTGCCCGCGCCGGCGAGGTGGTGCTGCGGGACGCCACCATCCACAACCAGCCGGTGCGGGTGGCGGCCCTGCGGCCCCTGGCCGCCGAGGCCGGCGTGGCCTGGGTGCAGGTGGCGCAAAGCCGCGACAAGCGCGACCGCCTGACCACCGAAATCATCAAAGGCGTGCTGCTGCCGCAGTACGTCATCCTGCCGCTGGCCGTGCTGCTGGTGTGGCTGGCGCTGGCGCGCGGCATCGCGCCGCTGACCCAGTTGCAGGCGCGCATCGCCGCGCGCGACAGCCACGACCTCTCCCCCATCGACGTGCGCGGCACGCCCGAGGAGGTGGTGCCGCTGGTCGAGGCCATCAACGGCCTGCTGGCGCGGCTGGACCAGTCGCTGGCCGCGCAAAAGCACTTCCTGGCCGACGCCGCCCATCAGCTCAAGACGCCGCTGGCCGGCCTGCGCACCCAGGCCGAGCTGGCCGAGCGCGACATTGACGCCGGCAACCACCTCGACAGCGTGCGCCATGGCCTGCGCCAGATCGCCCATTCCAGCCAGCGCGCCGCCCACATGGTCAACCAGTTGCTGGCCATGGCGCATGCCGAGAACGACGGCCAGTTGCCCGCGCAGCGCCAGGCCATCGACCTGGCCGAACTGGCCCGCGACGTGGTCAAAGGCGCCGTGCAGCAGGCGCTGGACAAGCGCATCGACCTGGGCTACGAAGGCCCGGCCGAGGGTGAGGCACCGCTGCCGCCGCTGGAGTGCCAGCCCGTGCTGTTGCGCGAGCTGGTGCGCAACCTGGTGGACAACGCACTGCGCTACACGCCACAAGAAGGCCGCGTCACTGTGCGCGTCACGCCTGACCCCTTTGGCCAGGTGTTGGTGCTGCAGGTGGAAGACGACGGCCCGGGCATTGCGCCGGCCGAGCGTGAGAAGGTGTTTGCGCCCTTCTACCGCGCGCTGGGCACGGCCGTGGACGGCTCGGGCCTGGGGCTGGCCATCGTGCGCGAGATCGCCGACGGCCATGGCGCCACGGTGACGCTGGCAGCCACGCGCAGCGACCCGCTGCGGCCGGGGCTGGCGGTCACCGTCAGGCTGCCGCTGTGACACAGCCAAGGAGAAGCAGGTGTTCTACGCTGCATCGTTCTCAACTACGCGCTGCTGGCGGGAGGCCTGGCCTCGCTGGTCATGCTGCGCGCGGATGCTCTACGGAATGTTGTTCTGGCGTCGCAGCCTGCCTTTGGATCGCCGCACGGTCATGACGTTGGGCCTGGGGTTGCTGAGCAATGTGGCCATCGACCGTGCGGCGCTGGCCTTGGGGTTTCTGGACGACGCTTCGTTCTGCTGACCAGCTACCGGGCGCGTCAGCTGCCGGACGCGCCGGCGTCGGTCAAGGCCTGCGCCGTTGCGGCCAGCGTGTGGGCGCTGAGGTCGGGCAAGGCCACGGACATGCGCGGTGCCGTGGCCTGCGAGCGCGCATACAGCGGGTCGTAGTGCAGCGCCAGCAGCTCTTCGACCAACCAGTCCAGCTCGCCTGCCATGGCCCAGCCGCGCCAGCGCGACAGGTTCTCCCGGCTCTGCACGCGGTGCAGGCTCTCCAGTGCGGCCAGCAGCGGTGCCGGGTCCTGGCCGAAGTGGGCGTAGTCCTCACGCAAAAAGCCGATGCGGGCCACGCGCGGCACGTCCAGCGCAATGCCGGGGCTGGCGCGCAGCCGCTCCCAGAACGGCGTGGGCAGGGTGATGCGGCCAATGCGCCGGCTCTCGGCCTCCACCCACAGCGGTGCGCCGGGCGGGTGGCGCATCAGCACCTGCGCCAACTGGGTCTCGAACGCCGTTTGTGCCGGCTGCGGCGCACCGGGCACGCCGCCCAGCACCGAGCCCTTGTGGCGAGCCAGGCCCTCCAGATCGAGCACCTGGGCGCCGGCGGCGACCAGGGCGTGCAGCAGCCGGGTCTTGCCGCTGCCGGTGGGGCCGGCGATGACGCGCAGGTCGAGCTGGGGCGACAGGGTCTCGATGCGCTCCATCACATGGCGCCGCCAGGTCTTGTAGCCGCCTTCGAGCTGCAAGGCCTGCCAGCCCACCAGGCGCATCCAGGTCACCATGGCACCTGAGCGCATGCCGCCGCGCCAGCAATAGACCAGCGGCCGCCAGTTGGCGGGCTTGTCGGCCCAGCGGCGCTCGGCGTGGCGGGCCAGGTTGGCGGCCATCAGCGCACCGCCCACGCGGCGCGCCTCGAATGCCCCCACCTGCTTGTAGAGCGTGCCCACGCGCTCGCGCTCGCCGTCGTAGAGGGCGGGCGCGTTGTGGGCGCCGGGGATGTGATCAAGGGCGTGCTCGGCGGGCGAGCGGGCATCGATCACCGCGTCCGCCTCGGCCAGTGCGGCGATGCCCACAGGGCGTGGCGCACTCATGGCAGGCTCCGTGGAGGAGTAGACATATTCTTATACTGGATTTGCATAGACAGGTCAGGCCACCCTAAGGGGCGACCTATACACTCATTTTCAACGGGTTCCCCATGCCCCCAAATCAACGGCCCTGTCCGCCCTGGAGGGCCGTTTTGCATGCTGGCGCCCTCCGCATTTTTTTGAGTCCTTTGGAGTTTCCATCATGAACCAACCCGTCACGTCGCGCCAAGCCGCGCAGGCGCCGGACTATGTGCGCCATCAGCGCCTGATCGATTGGGTGGCGCGCATGGCCGCGCTGACCCAACCCAAGGCCATTTACTGGTGCGACGGCAGTCAGCAGGAGTACGACCGGCTGTGCCAGCAACTGGTCGATGCCGGCACCTTCAAGAAGCTGGACCCCGTCAAGCGGCCCAACAGCTTCCTGGCCTGCTCCGACCCGTCGGACGTGGCGCGGGTCGAAGACCGCACCTTCATCTGCAGCAAGACCCGCGACGCCGCCGGCCCGACCAACCACTGGATGGAGCCGGCCGAGATGCGCGCCATCCTGGAGACCAGCGACAAGGCGCTGTTCAAGGGCGCCATGCGCGGCCGCACCATGTACGTGGTGCCGTTCAGCATGGGCCCGCTGGGCTCGCCCATTGCCCACATCGGCGTGGAGTTGTCCGACAGCCCCTATGTGGCCGTCAACATGCGCACCATGACCCGCATGGGCAAGGCCGCGCTGGAGGTGCTGGGCGAGGACGGCGAGTTCGTGCCCTGCATGCACACCGTGGGCAAGCCGCTGGCCGAGGGCGAGCAAGACGTGGCCTGGCCGTGCAACAACACCAAATACATCGTCCACTACCCCGAGACGCGCGAAATCTGGAGCTACGGCTCGGGCTACGGCGGCAACGCCTTGTTGGGCAAGAAGTGCTTTGCGCTGCGCATCGCCTCGACCATGGGCAAAGACCAGGGCTGGCTGGCCGAGCACATGCTGATCCTGGGGGTGACCAACCCGGCGGGCAAGAAATACCACGTGGCAGCGGCCTTCCCCAGCGCCTGCGGCAAGACCAACTTCGCCATGCTGATTCCGCCCAAGGAGCTGGGCAACTGGAAGGTCACCACCATCGGTGACGACATCGCCTGGATCAAGCCCGGCGCCGACGGCCGCCTCTACGCCATCAACCCCGAGGCGGGCTACTTCGGCGTGGCCCCCGGCACCAACGAGCAGACCAACCCCAACTGCATGGCCAGCCTGGACCACAGCGTCATCTTCACCAACGTGGCGCTGACCGACGACGGCGACGTCTGGTGGGAGGGCATGACCGACACCCCGCCGGCCCACGTCATCGACTGGCAGGGCAAGGACTGGACGCCGGAGATCGCCAAGCAGACCGGCGCCAAGGCCGCGCATCCCAACGCCCGCTTCACCGTCTCGGCCATCAACAACCCGGCGCTGGACGATGCCTGGGACGACGCCCGCGGCGTGGCCATCGATGCCTTCATCTTCGGCGGCCGCCGCTCCACCACCGTGCCGCTGGTGACCGAGGCGCGCAACTGGGTCGAAGGCGTCTACATGGCCGCCACCATGGGCAGCGAGACCACCGCCGCCGCCGCCGGCCAGCAAGGCGTGGTGCGGCGCGACCCGTTCGCCATGCTGCCCTTCATGGGCTACAACATGAGCGACTACTTCCAGCACTGGCTGAACCTGGGTGCCCGGCTGCAAAAGCAAGGCGCCACGCTGCCCAGAATCTACTGCGTCAACTGGTTCCGCAAGGGCGCGGACGGCAAGTTCGTCTGGCCCGGCTACGGCGACAACGCCCGCGTGCTCAAGTGGATGCTCGAGCGCGTGGACGGCACCGGCCAGGGCGTGGAGAACATCTTCGGCACCAGCCCGCGCTACGACGACCTGAGCTGGGACGGCCTGCCCTTCAGCCGCGAGCAGTTCGCCTCCGTCATCGGCATCGACAAGGCCGCCTGGCAGCAGGAGCTCAAGCTGCACGACGACCTGTTCGCCCAGCTCGCCCAGCGCCTGCCCACCGAACTCAAGGACACCAAGGCCCGCCTGGCCGAGCGCCTGGCCACGGTCTGAGCCACCTCACGCCATGAACAAAGCCGCCCTAGGGCGGCTTTGTTTTTGAGGAAGCGGGCGAAGCCTAGCGCGCATCCCTCACGCACTACCCCAACGCCAACCCAGCCGTCGGCGTGGATCCGGCTTCGCCGGTCCACTGCTGAAGCCCCCTCGGGGGGCAGCGACCGGGAGGGAGCGTGGGGGCCTAATGAACCCCGTGCATCAACTTCTTCATCCACGGCGTCAGCAGGATCAGCAGCACGCCCGCGCCCGCCGGGATCAGCGTGAAGATCAGGAAGAAGGTGGACATCGAGTAGGTTTCGGAGATGCGGTCGATGTAGCTGCCGGTGAGGCCGGCCAGCTTGTTGGCAATGGCCGCATTCAGGAACCAGATGCCGAACATCAGGCCCAGCAGCCGTGCCGGCGCCAGCTTGCTGATGTAGGACAGGCCCACCGGCGACAGGCACAGCTCGCCCATGGTGTGCAGCAGATAGGCCAGGATCAGGAACAGCATGCTGATCTGCGCCGTCTTGGCGCCGGGCGGAATGCCCGAGGCACCATAGGCCAGCGCCGCAAAGCCCAGGCCCATGGTGATCAGGCCGACGCCAAACTTGATGGGCCCGCTGGGGTTCCAGTGGCGCTCCCAGAGCTTGGAAAACAGCGGGGCCAGCACCACGATGAAGAACGAGTTGAGCACGCCAAACCAGCTGGCCGGCACCTCGGAGTTCTCCAGGCCAAATTCACGCCCCAGCATCCACAGCGACAGGCCCCAGATCAGCGCAAAAGCCACCGCCAGCAGCGCGTTGGACAGCAGATGTCGCCCCTGCATGCTGCGCACCAGCTGCACCAGCAGCCAGGTCAGGATGGCCGCCGGCACCAGCGTGATCAGCGAGTTGGCGATCTTGAACATCAGGCCGCTGGTGCCCGTCAGGCTGCGGTCGGTGTAATCGGCCGCAAAAATGGTCATCGAGCCCCCCGCCTGCTCGAAGGCAAACCAGAAGAAGATGGTGAAGAACGACAACACCAGGATGGCAGTGATGCGGTCGCGCACCACGTGCGCCTCGGGTTCGTTCTCCAGCTGCTCCACCGCGCGCGCGGCGGCCTTGTCGGGGGCCGCGCCGATGGCACCGAAGATGCCCTGCGCCAGATAGAACTGCCCGGCGCCCAGAATCATGAACACCGCCGCCAGGCCAAAGCCCAGGTGCCACGACACCCGCTCGCCCAGGTAGCCGCACAGCGAGATGCCGAAGAAGGCCCCGGCATTGACCCCCATGTAGAACAGCGTGTAGCCGCCGTCGCGCTTGCCCTCGTTGTCCTTGTCGTAGAGCTGGCCCACGATGGCCGAGATGTTGGGCTTGAACAGGCCCGTGCCCGCCACCACCAGGGCCAGGCCCAGGTAGAACGCGGCCGGCGTGCCGAAGAACAGCGCAATGTGGCCGGCGGCGATGATGAAGCCGCCCAGCACCACCGAGCGGCGGGTGCCCAGGTAGCGGTCGGCGATGTAGCCGCCCAGGATGGGCGTGATGTAGACGAACATCGTGTAGGTGCCGTACAGCGACGTGGCGTCGGCGCGGCTCCAGCCCCAGCCACCCTTGGCGGCCTCGGTGATCAGGAACAGCACCAGCAGGGCGCGCATGCCGTAGTACGAAAAGCGCTCCCACATCTCGGTGAAGAACAGCACGAAGAGCGCGTTGGGGTGGCCCAGCACCGTGGGCATTGCGTTGGGGGTGGTGGGTTTCAAACGGTGGTCTCCACGGCGAATCGGGGGAAGGCACCCAGCCCGCCGGTCGGCAGGCGCAAGGGAGGCTGGGCGCGCGGCATTCTCGCTGCTGGGGGCTGCTTGTGCGCCTTTCGCCACACCAATCGCGGGAAACCCCCAGGGTCTGGCAGGTATTGGTCTTGCAATACCGGACGCCAGGCCCCACATTCCCCTCATGAACCTGCTCTACAACTCCGACCACTATGTGGTGATGCAGATCGACTGGCCCGAAGGCGACGCGACGCAAGCGGAGCGTGGCGGCTACGAGATCGTGGACAAGTGGGCGCGCAAAGGCATCTTCATCGAAGGTGCGCTGGCCCAGCAGTTCCGCCAGGGCGTGGAGACGCTGGCCGCGCCGGGCGTCGATGAGGCCGGTCAGGTGCGCGGCGCGCCCGACGCCGACGTGATCGACGGCTATCTGGCTGGTTTCACCGAGATGGCCCAGCAAGTGGTGCGGATGCACTGAAAGTCCATCCCACCCCCTACGCGATCACAGATCGGCCTTGCAGGCCGCGTCGCAGCGGGGACGCTGCGACCCTTCGCCAGGCACGCCCTGTCCACAGGGACAGGGCATGTCCCGGCTCAACCCCCTCAAGGGGGCACCGCTGGCGGCCCGGCCAAGCCGGATCCGCGGCGGTCGCTGGGCTAGCCCAGATCTGCGAGGGCCGGCCGTGTAGAGCCGGCCAATGTGGGGTGCAACTTGTGCCTCAGGGCAAAGTCCAGCGTCACCAGCGCCGCATCGCGCGTCATGGCGCCGCCTTCGGCCAGTGCCAGCGCCTCGGCCACCGGCAGCAGCCGCTGCTCGGCCACCTCGCCATCCGGGTTGTGCGCGCGCCAGGTGGGCGGCAGGCACAGGTCGTAGGTGTACAGCCACTCGTTCTGAAAGCCCTCGGGCACGTCACAGGCCAGGGCCAGCACATTGCCCCGCGTCAGGCTGGCGCAGTCGTGGGGTGTCAGGCCAGCCTCTTCGCCCGCCTCGCGGATCAGCGCACCCGCTGGCGTCTGGCCATGGGCCACGCCGCCGCCCACCAGGTTGTCCAGCTTGCCGGGGTCGGTGGGCTTGCTCTCGGCGCGCCGGGCCACCCACAAGTGGGTGGGGCGGCCGTCGGCATCGGCCACATAGCCATTCAGGTGGGCGCCCCAAGTGCGGCTGCCCCATAGCCGCGCCGCCGCCCGTTCAATCACCGCCAGGGCGCGGCCGTCGCCAGCCCACAACGTGAACGGCTCGTCGCGCCAGCCCACGATTAACCCCGCCGCCCGCAGTGCCGGCTCCATGCGGGCCAGCCGTTGGGGCGCATGCAGCACCACGGCGGCCGCGCCCACGCCCAGCACCTCGGGCCAGGCGGCCAGGGCGGGCAGGTGGGCGCGGGCCACGCGGCCCACGGGCATGCCATCCGCCAGCACCAGGGGCACCCGCGGCACCGTGGCGTGCTGTGCGGCCGCGACGACGGTCTCCCAGCTCATCGGCGGGTCACCCAGATGTTGAGCAGCAGCCCGGCCAGCACCAGCGCAGCGGCGCCCAGCTTCCAACCGGGCAGGGATTCGCCCAGCAACGCGGCCGAGGCTGCCATGCCGAAGAGCGGCACCAGCAGCGCCAACGGCGCCACGGTGGCCGCCGGGTGGCGCACCAGCAGCCAGCTCCAGACGCCGTAGCCAAACAAGGTGTTGCCCACCGCCTGCCAGGCCACGGCGGCCCAGCCCACCCAGTCGGCGTGGGCCAGCGCCTGTGTGATCGCCGGCCCGCCGCCCTCGGTGAACCAGGCCAGCAGCCACAGCGGTGGCACGGCAAAGAGGCTGGACCAGACCACAAAGCCCAGCGCACTGACCCGGCCCGTGCCGCGCGCCACCAGATTGCCCAGCGCCCAGCACAGCGCGGCCACCAGCACCAGGGTCAGGCCCAGCAGGCTGGCGCCGTTGAGCCCGGCCCCGGTGGGGGTGTCCATGGCGTGCCAGCCTATCCACCCCATGCCTGCCGCAGCCAGCCCGAAGGCGGGCCATTGGGCGGGCCGGGGGTGTTCGCGGTGCAGCCACATCACCAGCGCGATGGTGAACAGCGCCTGCGTCTGCACCACCAGCGAGGCCAGGCCCGGCGAAATGTCGGCCTTCATGGCCAGAAACAGCAACCCGAACTGACCCACGCCGATCAGCAGCCCGAACGCCGCCAGCCGCCACCAGGCCACGGCCGGCCGCGCCATGAAGGCCAGCAGCGGCAGCGACGAGAGCGAGAAGCGCAGCGCCGCAAACAACATGGGGGAAAACTCGGCCAACCCCCAGCGGATGACCACGAAATTGCTGCCCCAGATCATGACCACGACCAGGGCGAGCAGCAAGTGGGAGACTGGCATGAGGCCGCAGTGTAGGGCCCCCACGATTGGCGGCCGTCCAGCCGCTATGCTGGACGCCTGTCCCAAGGAGGCCCAAACCATGAAGCTGTTTTCTCGCCGCTGGTGCGCCAGCGCGTCGTTGGGGCTGGCGTGCACGCTGGTGCCGCTGGTCACTGCCCAGGCCCAGCCCCAGCCCACCGCGCTGGTCGTGGCGCCCATTGCCTTCACCCAGCGCACGCTGGCCAACGGCATGCAGGTCATTGCCGTGCCCCGGCCGGGTGGCGGGCGGGTGTCCGTTCAGGTCTGGTACCGCGTGGGCGGCAAGGACGACCCGCAAGGTCGTTCGGGCTTTGCCCACTTGTTTGAACACCTGATGTTCAAGCGCACCAAACACCTGGCCAACGAACAGTTCGACCGCCTGACGGAAGACGTGGGCGGCCACAACAACGCCTTCACCGCCGAAGACGTGACCGCCTATTTCGAGACCGTGCCGGCCAACCACCTGCAGCGCCTGCTGTGGGCCGAGGCCGAGCGCATGGCCAACCTGGCTGTGGATGAAGGCAACTTCAAGAGCGAGCGCGACGTGGTCAAGGAGGAGTACCGCCAGCGCGTGCTGGCCAACCCCTATGGCCTGCTGTTCAACGCCATCGCGCCGGCCATGTTCGACGTCCATCCCTATCACCGTCCGGTGATCGGCAGCATCGAGGACCTGGACGCCGCCTCGGTCGACGACGTGCGGGCCTTCCACGCCACCTACTACCGGCCCGACAACGCCGTGCTCATCGTCGCCGGCGACTTCGAGCCGGCGCAGCTGGATGGCTGGGTCGATCGCTACTTCGGCCCGCTGGCCGCACCCAGGACGCCGCTGCCGCGCGTGACGCTGCAAGAGCCCGCCTGGACGACGGGCAAGACCCTGGCCGTCACGGCACCTGGCGTGCCGTTTCCGGCCGTGATGCTGATCTGGCAGGCGCCCAAGGCCTCGGGCAAGGACGCCGCCGCGCTGCAGGTGGCGCAGGCGCTGCTGGCGGGGGGCGCGTCGTCGCGCCTGCACGAGGCACTGGTCTATCGCCAGCAAATTGCCCAGGAGGCCTCGCTGGAGCTGTCGCTCAACGCCGACGCCGGCGGCCTGGCCGCGTTTGCCATCGCCGCCGGCCCGCGCCAGCCCGAGGCGCTGGTCCAGCCGCTGCTGGCCGAGATCGAGCGTCTGGCCAAGGAGCCCATTCCCCCAGCCGAGCTGGCCAAGGTGCGCACCCAGTTGGTCACCGCCGCCCTCAAGGAGCGAGAGACCAATGAAGGCACCGCCATGGCGCTGGGCTGGGCCGTCATCAAGTTCGGCGACCCCAAGGCCGCCGACACCGAGCTGGCCGCGCTGCAGGCCGTCACCGCCGACGACGTGCAGCGCGTGCTGCGCACCTACCTGCTGAGCAAGCCCTACCGCACGCTGACCTACACCCAAGCCGAACAGAAGGAGGGCACATGATGGTGCCGCGCATCTCGCTGTTGAGCGCCGCCCTGCTGGCGCTGTCCGCCCACGCCGCTGAGGACGCGCTGCCCGAACCCGGCCCCGCACGGCCGCTGGTGGTGCCTGCGTTCCAGGAGGCCACGCTGCCCAACGGGGTGCGCGTGGTGGTGGCCCCGCGCGCTGGCCTGCCGCTGGTCACCGTGGCGCTGCAACTGCGGGCCGGTGCGGCCATGGACCCACCCGGCAAGGCGGGCCTGGCTGAATTGACCGCGCAGTTGCGCACCAAGGGCGCCACGGTGGACGGCAAGCCGCTGCCCGCCACCGACCTGGCCGCCCGCGCCGAGGCGCTGGGCAGCGCGCTGGAATCCACCAGTGGCTGGCGCGGCAACGTGGTGGCCATGACCGTGACCACGCCGCAGATGGCCGAAGCCGCCAAGCTGGTGGCCGCCACCGTGCGCGCGCCGCTGCTGCAGGCGGCCGAGCTGGACCGGCTGCGCAGCCAGACCGCCGACGCCCTCACCGCCGCCCAGGCCGACCCCATGCAACTGGCCGGCTGGGTGGCTCGCCGTGCCGCCTGGGGCGCCAGCGTCTACGGCGGCACGCTGACGCCGACCAGCCTGGGGCGCATCCGGCTGGCCGACATCCGGGCCGCGCAGAGCGCCCAGAACCGCCCTGACCTGGCCACCCTGGTCGTCACCGGCGACGTGACGCTGGAGGCGGCCACCCGGCTCGCCCAAACCCTGTTGGGCGACTGGAAGGCGCCTCGTATGGCGCCGCCCCGGGCGCGCAACGAGGCAGCCGCGCCGCGCGCGCCGGCCACCACGGTGGTGGACTTTCCCGGTGCCGGCCAGAGCGGTGTCATCGTGATGGCGCCCAGCGTGGGCAGCGGCGCGCCCGAGCGCCACCTGGCCCGCGTGGCCACGGCCGTGCTGGGAGGTGGTTACTCGGCCCGCCTCAACAGCGAAGTGCGCATCAAGCGCGGCCTCAGCTACGGCGCCAACGCCTCACTGGCCGCACAGCCGGTGGGGGGCTTTGTCATCGCCGCCACCCAGACCAAGAACCCCACGGCAGCCGAAGCCGCACAAGTCATGCAGGGTGAGCTGCTGCGGCTGGGCCAGGACGCGCCGGGCGACGCCGAGCTGGCCGCGCGCAAGGCCGCGCTGATCGGCGGCATTGCCAGCGGCATCGAAACCAACGCCGGCCTGGCCACGCTGGCGCTGGCCAACGTGGCCGAGGGCCGGCCGCTGGACGACACCGCGCAATCGGTGCCGCTGCTGCAGGCCGTCACCGCCGAGCAGGTGCAGGCCTATGCCAAGGCGCATTGGACGGCGGCCAGTCTGCGCACCGTCGTCGTCGGCGACGTCAAGGAGGCGGGCAAGAGCCTGCCGGCGCTGGACCCCAAGGCGCTGCGGCTCAAGGCCAGCCAGGTCAAGCTGGATCAGGCCACACTGCGGTGAGCACGCTGCACGGCGCCTGCCATTGCGGTGCCGTGCGGCTGGCGATTCCGCGTGCGCCCGAGAAAGCCACCAACTGCAACTGCTCGATCTGCCGTCGGCTGGGTGCGCTGTGGGCGTACTACGAGGTCAGTGAGGTGACCATTGAGGGTGAGCCTGAGCAAACCACCAGCTACGTCTGGGGCGACCAGACGCTGCGCACCGTGCGCTGCCGGCACTGCGGCTGCGCCACGCACTGGTCGCCACTGCCGGGCCACGGCACGCGCATGGCCGTCAACATCCGCATGTTCGACCCCGAGGCCATAGGCGACGTGCGCATCCGGCGCTTCGACGGCGCGGACACCTGGCGTTATCTCGACCCCTGAGCCGGGTGAGCGGCGGTCAATGCCCGCCCTTGAACACCTCGCCGGCTTTGAGCCGGTAGGTCGTGCCGCAGTAAGGGCACTGGCCGTGGCCGGTGTGGACCACGTCCACGTAGACGCGCGGATGGTTGCTCCACAGCGGCATGGCCGGGTTGGGGCAGAACACCACGCCAGGGCCTTGCAGGTCTTTGGCCAGGAGTTCGACGGTGGCGGAGGCTTGGGCGGTGGAGGTGCTCATGGCGGGCGATTTTATTCAGGCCGCGCCCGGCCCGTGCGCAACTGATGGGCCCAGTGCGACAGGCCCTGGGCGATGGCACGTCGCGCGGCGGCCTCATGGTCGTAGGCCGTGGCGCGCAATTCGACCTGCCAGCCCTGCCCGGTGCGCGCAAGCACGGCCCAGCGCGCATGCGGGCTGCCGGTTTCCACCACATGCGGGTGGCCGTGGTCGTCGGCGTAGGCCGGGCGGCCCACGCTGCCGGGGTTGACGATCAAGAGGCCATCCACCGCCACCGCGCGCGGCAGGTGGCTGTGGCCGCACAGCAGCACCTGGGCCTGTGGCCAGGGATCGATGCGCGCCCGGATTTCGGCCGGGCTGGCCAGGCGGCGGCCGGCCGCAGTGACGGTTTCCAGCAGGTACTGCACGTCGCTGGTGGGTGTGCCGTGGCAGCAGGCGATGGCGCCATCGTCCAGCACCAGTGCGGGCGGCAGCGCGGCCAGCCAGGCGCGGGCGGGGGCGTCCAGCGCGCGGGCGGCCAGGGTGTCCGCGTCCAGCGCCTCGCCCGCCGCAGCCAGCACCTGGCGCTCGTGGTTGCCGGCCAGCGTGGGCCAGCGGCGCGCCATCAGCCAGTGGGCGGTCTCCAGCGGCCACAGCGGGCCGGCCACGGTGTCGCCCAGGTTGACCACGGCCTTGATGCCGGCAGCGTCGATTTCGGCCGCCACGGCCTCCAGCGCCGGCAGGTTGCCGTGGATGTCGGAGACGACGGCCAGCCTCATGGCCGCACGGCGGCCAGCGCCTCGTCGATGCGCTCGACGGCGTGAATGGTCAGGCCCGCAATGGGCTTTTTGGGGGCGTTGGCCTTGGGCACCACGGCCACCGAAAAGCCCAGCTTGGCCGCTTCCTTGAGCCGCTCCTGTCCGCGCGGCGCGGGGCGCACCTCGCCGGCCAGGCCCACCTCGCCAAAAGCGAAGAAGCCGCGCGGCAGTGGCTGGCCGCGCAGGCTGCTCTGGATGGCCAGCAGCACGGCCAGGTCGGCCGCCGGCTCGCTGATGCGCACGCCGCCCACGGCGTTGACGAACACGTCCTGGTCGCTGGAGGCCACGCCTGCATGGCGGTGCAACACGGCCAGCAGCATGGCCAGGCGGTCGCGCTCCAGACCCACCGAGAGGCGTCGGGGGCTGGCGCCGCCGGCATCGACCAGGGCCTGGATCTCCACCAGCAGCGGCCGCGTGCCTTCCAGCGTGACCAGCACGCAGGCGCCGGCCACCGGCTCGCCGTGGGTGGACAAAAAAATGGCGCTGGGGTTGCCCACGCCGCGCAGGCCGCGCTCGGTCATGGCAAAGACGCCAATCTCATTGACGGCGCCAAAGCGGTTCTTGATGGTGCGCACCAGCCGGAAGCTCGAATGCGTGTCGCCCTCGAAGTACAGCACCGTGTCCACGATGTGCTCCAGCACGCGCGGGCCGGCCAGTTGGCCGTCTTTGGTGACGTGGCCCACCAGCACCAGCGCCATGCCGCGTGCCTTGGCCAGCCGCGTCAGCTGGGCCGCGCATTCGCGCACCTGGGCCACCGAGCCGGGGGCGCTGGAGAGGGTGTCGGAGTACAGCGTCTGGATGGAGTCGATGACGCAAAAGCGCGGGTTCTCGGCCTCGAGGGTGGCGGCGATCTGCTCCAGGTGGATCTCGGCCACCACCCGCACGCCCTGGCCGGCCAGGCCCAGCCGGCGCGCGCGCAGCGCCACCTGGGCGGCCGATTCCTCGCCCGTCACGTAGAGCACCGGCAGGCGCGTGGCCAGTGCCTCGGCGGCCTGCAGCAGCAGGGTGGATTTGCCGATGCCGGGGTCACCCCCGATCAGCGTCACGCCGCCCTCGACGATGCCGCCGCCTAGCGCGCGGTCCAGCTCGTCCACGCCGGTGGGCGTGCGCGCCACGTCGGCGGCCTCAATGTCGGCCAGTGTGGCCACCGGCTGTGGCGCCGCCAGCGCGGCAAAGCGCTTGGCCGGGCTGGCGGGAGCCGGTGCCGGGCCTTCGGTGAGTGTGTTCCAGGCCCGGCAATGCGGGCATTGACCCAGCCACTTGGGGCTGGTGCCGCCGCAGTCCGAACAGGTGTAGAGCGTCTTGCCGCGCATCAGCGCTTCAGGCGCTGCGGCCGAAGGCGGCCGTTGCCGTGCGCGTCGTCTGCTGCACCGCCTGCGCCACGTTGCGCAGCGCCAGCGTGTCGGCCTCGGGGCCCAACTGGGTTTGCAGCAGCTGCACCTGCTGGCCGTGGACGGCCTGCAGCGCGTCCAGTTGCTCCAGCACGGTGCGCATCAGCTGCGCCAGCTCCTGGGCATGGGCTTTGCGTTGCTCGTCGAGCTGGCGCTCCAGGCTGGTGCAGCGCTCACCCAGATCGAACGAGGATTCGGCGCCGTTGCCGACGGCCGCAGTCGGCGCGGCGGCGTGGGGTTCGGCCTCTTTGAGCTCACGCAGCTGGGTGGCCAACTGGCGATTCTGCTCGCGCAGGCGCTCAATCATGCGCACCACTGCCGGGTCCAGCGCCGCTTCGGGGCTGGGGCTGGTTTGGCGCAGATCCGGCGCCACGCTCATCAGCCGGCTGTGTTCGGTCGCGCGCTGACGCGCCTGTGCCGCGTTGCGACCCATGCGCCACGCGCCAAACGCGCCGCCGAGGATCAGCCCCGCCGCGGCACCGGTCAACAACTGCCAACCCCAAGCTGGTACGTCGATCATCGTTTGATTGTGACGCAGAATCTCCGCCGATGTCGCCGCGCACCGCCTACCGTTTTCTGGTCGTCACCTTGCTGGGTTTTGCTTCGGGGCTGCCGCTGGCGCTGACGGGCCAGGCCCTGCAGGCGTGGTTGTCCATGGAGGGGCTGGATGTGGCCACCATCGGCTTTCTGAGTCTGGTGGGCCTGCCCTACACCTTCAAGTTCCTCTGGGCGCCGCTGATGGACCGGTTCGACCTGCCGCTGCTGGGCCGGCGGCGCGGCTGGCTGGTGCTGTCGCAGCTGCTGCTGGCCGGCGCCCTGTGGCTGCTGGCCGCCACCCCGCCCACGGGCGCGCTGCAGGTGTTTGCGCTGCTGGCGGTGGCGGTGGCGTTTCTCTCGGCCACGCAAGACGTGGCCTACGACGCCTACCGCACCGACATGCTGCCCGCGCGCGAGCGCGGCATGGGCGCCTCGCTCAACGTCATGGGCTACCGGCTGGCCATGATCGTCTCGGGCGGCCTGGCGCTGATCTGGACCGATCCGGCCCAGGGCGGGGCCATGAGCTGGCCCGAGGTCTACCGGGGCATGGCGCTGGTCATGGTGGTGGCGGCCGGCTTCAGCCTCACCGCGCTGCCGCGCCTGCCCATGCCGGCCGTGGCGGCCACGCTGCCACGCCAGGAGCTCATCGGGTTTGGCGCCGTGCTGCTGGCCGTGGCCACGGGCTATGCGCTCACGCAGTGGGGCGTGGCGCCGGCCATGCGCGCGGCGCTGGCCTGGGCACTGGGTGCCGAGCCCAGCGCGCTGGCCCAGCGCTGGGCCGATCTGGCCACGCTGTTCGTGGGCCTGGCCGTGACGCTGCCGCTGGCCGCCTGGGCGGCGCGCCGGGCGCGTTTTGCCACCTTGCTCGACGGCCTCTCGGGCTACTTCAGCCAGCGCGGCGCAGGGTTGTTTCTGCTCTTCATCGTGCTCTACAAACTGGGCGATGCGTTTGCCGGTGCGTTGCTCACGCCTTTCTTGTTGCAGGCCATGCATTACGCCCCGGCCGAGGTGGGCGTGGTCAACAAGCTGCTGGGGCTGTGGCTGACCATCGTCGGCGCGCTGCTGGGCGGGGCGCTGATGCTGCGGCTGGGCCTGTGGCGGGCGCTGATGGCGTTCGGCCTGTTGCAGATGGTCAGCAACCTGGGCTTCTGGTGGCTGGCCAGCCAGGGCCAGGGCGCACTGGGCACGTTGACGCTGCCGGCGTTCGACCTGGTCATCGTCCATCTGGATAGGCCCACGGCCCTCGACGGCGGCCTGCTGATGGTGGTGACGCTGGAGAATCTCTCGGGCGGCATGGGTACGGCGGCCTTTCTGGCCTTTCTGATGAGCCTGACCCAGCAGCGCTTTTCGGCCACGCAGTTTGCGCTGCTCAGCGCCTTTGCCTCGGTGGGCCGCGTCTGGGTGGGGCCGCTGGCCGGCGTGCTGGCGGCGTCCATAGGCTGGCCGACGTTTTTCGTGGTGTCCACCATCGCCGCCGTGCCGGCGTTGGTCTTGCTCGTGTTCATGCGGCCCGCCGTGGCCGCGCTGGAGGTGCCTCGCGGTGCCCCGATCGACGACTGATGGAGTGCCGATGTTTCGCACCAACGCCGACTTGAGCCATCCCCCCACCTGCCCGTGTCGCCTGCATGGCCGCCGCCGCTGGCTGGGCGCTGCGGCCGCCGTGGCCGGCACCACGCTGCTGCCGGCGGCCGTGCTGGCGCAGCAGCAGGAAGGCGTGCAAGGCCAGGTGGGGCGCCGCTCGCGCTTCACGCAACTGGTGTCGGCCGAGCAGATCGAGGCCGCCGCCGACCAGCAATACCGGCAGATGCTGCAAGAGGCGCGGCAAAAGCGCGCGCTGGCCCCGGCCGACAACCCGCAGGTGCAGCGGCTGCGCGCCATTGCCGACCGCCTGATTCCGTTTGCGCCGGCCTGGAACGGCCGCGCCCGCCAGTGGCGCTGGGAGGTCAACCTGCTGGGCTCCAAGGAGCTGAACGCGTTTTGCATGCCCGGCGGCAAGATCGCCTTTTACTGGGGCATCTTGCAGCGGCTGCAGCTCAGCGACGCCGAGGTGGCCGCCATCATGGGCCACGAAATGGCCCACGCCCTGCGCGAGCACGCCCGCGAGCAGACCGGCAAGACGGCGGCCACGCGCATCGGCGCCGACGTGCTGACCTCGCTGCTGGGCCTGGGCGGCCTGGGCCAGGCCGCCATGGGCATGGGCGCGCAGCTGCTGACGCTGAAGTTCAGCCGCGAGGACGAAACCGAGGCCGACGTGGTGGGGCTGGACCTGGCCGCCCGCGCCGGCTACAACCCCGCCGCCGCCGTCACCCTGTGGCAGAAGATGATGCGCGCCAGCCAGGGCGCGCCGCCCGAATTCCTCTCCACCCACCCGGCCAGCAGCAGCCGCGTGCAGGACATCGAACGCACGCTGCCGCGCGTGGAAGCGCTCTACCAGCGGGCGCCCAAGCCACAAAGGGAATGGGGGCCGCCGGCGCAGGGGTGAGGAGTCTCAGCGGCTAGGGGCAGGACAGGATCACTTCTTTTACCGCCGAAACAACGCCCTCATCACCATCCGCACCAACTGCGCCACCACCGTGGCCAGGACGATTTGTTGCAGCGGGCGGCCACGGCCGCCGCGGCCGGCTCGGGGCATGCGAAACATGGTTCAGGTTCCTCCGACGTAGGGGTTGGTGCGGCGCTCGCGGCCGAAGGTGGATTCGGGGCCGTGGCCGGGGATGAAGACGGTGTCGTCGCCCATGGGCCACAGGCGCTGGGTGATGCTGGCGATCAGTTGGTCGTGGTCGCCCTGGGGGAAGTCGGTGCGGCCAATGGAGCCGGCGAACAGCACGTCGCCCACAAAGCAGCGCTGGCTTTCGGGGTGGTGGAAGACGACGTGCCCAGGCGTGTGGCCGGGGCAGTGGCGCACGTGGACGCGGGTCTGGCCCAGCGTCACTTCGTCGCCGTCGGCCAGCCAGCGGGTGGGGGTGAAGGTCTCGGCCCGGGGCAGGCCGAACATCTGGCCTTGCTGCGGCAGGCCGGCGATCCAGAACTGGTCGGCGGGGTGCGGGCCGATGATGGGCAGGTCCACCTCGCGGGCAATCTGCGCCACGGCGCCGGCGTGGTCAATGTGGGCGTGGGTGACCCACAGCGCGGTGAGGGTGACGCCCAGGCGGCGGGCTTCGGCCAGCAGCGCGGGCGCCTCGCCACCGGCATCGACGATGGCGCCTTCCATCGTCTGGTCGCACCAGACGATGGAGGCGTTTTGCTGAAAGGCGGTGACGGGGTGGGTGTGGTAGCGGAGCATGGGGCGAGGATAGCGCCCCTCGCCTCAAACAAACCCCAGGTTGCGCTTGCTCCCCCAGCGCGACAGGTTGGGCAGGATGAGGTCCAGCTCGCTGTCGGCCACGCCCAGCCAGCTGCCCAGCGTGGCGGCGTACTGGTCGGCGCTTTGCGCGGGCAGCAACTGGCCGCTGTCCAGCAGGTCGTCGCTGAGGAAGTGGCCCTGGCCGTCGGTGCCGCTGTAGGTGGGGAAACGCCCGTAGATGTCGCCGCCTTTGACGGCGCCGCCCATGACGAAGTGGTGGCTGCCCCAGCCGTGGTCGCAGCCGTCGCCGTTGCTGGTCAGCGCGCGGCCGAACTCGCTCATGGTGAAGGTGGTGACGCTGTCGTCCAGGCCCATGGCGCCCAGGGTGTCGTCGAAGTACTGCATGGCGTGGGCCAGTTGGGCCAGCAGCGGGGCGTGGCGGTCCTGCATGGTGTCGTGGGTGTCCCAGCCGCCCAGGCCGACGAAGAACACCTGCCGGCCCATGCCCAGCGTGCCCCGCACGGCCATGGTGCGGGCCACTGCCTGGAGCTGATGGGCCAGCGGGTTGTAGAGGTCGGCCTTGGTCGCCGGGTCGCGGTACTGCAGCAGCGGGTCTGTCAGCGGGTCGCTGCGCGAGCCCCAGGGGCCGGCGGTCACACCCGGGTAGATGCCGCCCAGCACATCCACGGCGGCGTAGCTGCGCTGCGAGACGGCGGCGTGCTCGCGCTCGATCAGGCGGTTGTCGCGCGTGGTGGTCATGATGCCCCGCATGCGCCGCAGCACCTCGGCCGAGCCGTAGACCGTGCCGTCATCGAGGCCCACGCGCACCGGCCCGCTGGGGGCGAGCTGGTAGGCGCGGGTCTGCTTGCCCGGCAGCCAGACGGCGTTGCCGTTGACGCTGATGGCGCTGAACATGGACTGGGTGTTGGCGCCAATCTGGCCGTCCATGAAGTGCCCGCCCCAGCCGCGGGTGGTGCCTTCGGCGCCGCCCGACTGCCAGACCGACTGCTGGTCGTTGTGCGAGCCCAGTTTGCTGGGCCGCATGGCGGTGGAGTTGTCATAGTCGCTCTTGACGGTGGGGCCCAGCAGGTTGCCGACGTTGGCGACGATGGCCAGGCGCTGGCGGTTGAACAGCGTCTGCAGGCTGGCGATGCTGGGGTGCAGCGCGAAGCTGCGACCGGCCTGGGGCGTGGCCGGCGTGATGGGCAGCACGCCACCCAGGCGCTGGTGCAGCGAGCCGCTGCCCTTGGCCTGCGTGCCGGGCGGTGCCAGGGCAATGCCGCCCACCACGTCGCCACGCTCGGCGCTGTAGGCCGACCAGGAGGCTTCATCGGTGGCCAGCACGGTGTTGTAGTGGTCGTTGCCGCCATACAAAAAAATGCACACCAGCGCCTTGTAGTCGCCGGCGCCCACGGCACTGGCCCGGTTCATGGCGGTCAGGCCCAGGCCCAGACCGGCGACGGCGCCGCCATGGCGCAGCAGTTCTCGACGAGACAGCATGGGAGACCTCATTTCTGGACGATGAATTCGGGGCTGACCAGGGTCAGCAGGATGGCGGTCTGGACGCGCCGGGCCTTGGCGTTGTCGCGTGCCAGGGCGTTGCTGTCGTCGGGTCGTTTGGGCGGCATGGTGTGCGCCTGTACGGCGGCCAGCACCTCGTTGCGCAGGGTGGCCGAGGGTGAACTGGGCAGCAGCTTGTCGAAGACCTGGGTGACCAGCGCTGGCGGATCCTCGGCCAGGGCGGTTTCGGCCGTGTAGTTGGGCTGCATGTCGGGGCGCTCGCCCAGGTTGTCTTCGCCGCGCGGACCGATGCCGCGCTGGACCACACCCATCATGTAGTTGGCATAGCCGGCAATGCTGGTCTCGTTGGTGATCTGCATCTCGGGCAGCGTCATGCGCGCCGCGTCGGCCTCGCCGCCGGCGGGGATGTAGCCGGGGCGGTAGAAGTTGAAGACCGATGGCGAGGACAGTGGTGTCTGGTTCAACTCGGTGGCGGCGTCGCTGGTGGGCGCGATCAGCACCTTGCCACTGTCGGAGGTGGCGTTGAAGGCCCGCAACCAGGCGGTGACGCGCAAGATGGGCTCGCGCACCTTGCCGTAGCGCTCGCCGCTGGCCACGCCGGCCCGGCGGGCCTCTTTGTCGTTGAGGACGGCGCGCAGCACCGCCTTCATGTCGCCGCGCACCCCGTTGCCGTTGTTGGCAAATTTGTTGGCCACGCGCTGCACGTAGGCGGGGCTGGGGTCGCTGGTGACCAGGCGCTGGATCAACTGGCGGCCGATGAAGGGGCCGACGTTGGCGTGTTTGAACAAGGTGTCGACGGCGATCTTGACGCTGGCGTCGGGGTCGGCCACTTTCTGGGCCGGCACCTGGGTGCCCAGAAACACCTTGGGCGTGATGGCGTGGTACTGCGGATAGCCCTGCATGGGGGTGCCGTAGCGGTTGGGGTCGGCGTAGGCGGGGTCGCCGCCGAAGAAGCGTGGCTTGGAGGTGTCGGGTCCGTACCAGGAAAAACCGGTGAACGTCGACGCGATGCCGGCCACGTCATCCTGGTCGTAGGTGGGGATGGGCAGGCCGCCAGAGAGCTTGGCCGTGCCGTCGGGGTTGAGTTGCACCAGACCGATGGAGAACAGCTGCATCACCTCGCGGGCGAAGTTCTGGTCGGGCTGACGGCCGGTTACCGGATCGGCCGGCTGGTTGCGCAGATGCGACAGGTATTTGCCCATCGCCGGGTGCATGGTCACGTCCTGCAGCAGGGTGCGGAAGTTGCCGAAGGCGTTGCGCCCCAGCATGTCGTAGTAGGAGGCGGCCATTTCGGCCTGGGTGCCCGAGACTTCGATCAGCGAGATGACGAAGATTTCGGACAGCGCCAGCTTGACGCGCTGGCGCAACTGGTCATCGGCGAACAGCGCCCGCTCGTAGATGGACGAGATCACCTCGTTGTTGCCGGCGGTGGCCTTGGGGTCACCCTTCTTGATGGCGGCATCGGCTGCCAGCCAGCGCGTGCGGTGCACGTCCTGGGCCGGCATGGCGAGCTGCTCATCAATCCACTTGGCGGTGCCCACCGACTGGATGCGAGACAAGGTGCTGGCGTTGGCGCCAAAGCTGGCCTGGTTGAGCAGGCGAAAGGCTTCGGTGCGCGTGGCGCCGGTGGCAGCAAGGGCGCTGCGGCGGGTGTCGGATTGGGAGAGGGCGGCGCTGTCGCTCTCGGGGTTCTGGCCGCCGCAGGCGGTCAGCAACCCGAGCAATGCGACAGTCGCCAATGCGCGCGTACGCGGCAAGGCGGCTGGGGTCATGGCAGTTTCCGGTTCGTTGTTGATCGTCGGTCGCAGTACTGCAAGGCCACGCCGACAACACGGACTCTAAGAGCGCCGCGCCCAACCCCGGTAACCAGTTCTTTCCACTCGGCCTGGGAAATCCCCAGGGTTTGTGCGCCCTCAGCGTGTGGTGAACGGGAAGAACACCGGCACCGCCACCAGGCACACCGCCATGAATACCAGTGCCAGCGGCACACCGGCGCGCAGGTAGTCGGCCAGCGTGTAGCGCCCCGGGCTCATCACCATCAGATTGGTCTGGTAACCGTAGGGTGTGGAAAAACTGCAACTGGCGCCGTAGAGCACGGCCATGACGAAGGGCATGGGACCCAGCCCCATTTGTTCAGCCACGCCCAGCGCCACCGGAAAGGTCAGCGCGGCGGCGGCGTTGTTGCTCATCAGCTCGGTCATGATCCAGGTCACCAGCAGCACCAGGGCCAGCGCGGCGTAAGGCCCCCAGGCCACGCCGCCGGCCAGCAGCGCGCCGGCCAGCACCTTGGCCGTGCCGGTGGCCATCATCACGTCCGAAATCACCAGCGCCGAGGCGATGATGAGGATGATGTCGTAAGGCATGTGCCGCCGCAGCTCGGCCGGCTTGACCAGCCGCAAGGCGAGAAAGACCGCCAGCAGCACCAGCAGGCCTTTGAGAAAACTCAGCACGCCCAGCGCCGACAGGCCGATGACGGCGACGAAACCAGCCAGCGCGAGGTTGGCCTTGCGCGGATCGATGAACTTTTGCACCTGGCGTTCGGAGACGACGACGAAGTTGCGGCTGAGGTTGTTGCGGGTCTGGAAGTCCTGGCCGGTGACCAGCACCAGCGCATCGCCCACCTCCAGCCGGATGGAGCCCAGCGAGCCGCCCAGCCGCTCGCCGCCCCGGCGCACGGCGACCACGGCGGCGTCGAACTGGGCGCGAAAGTCCACCTCGCGCAAGGTCTGTCGCGCCAGCGTGGACTGGGCGGAAATCACCACCTCCACCAGGTTGTCCAGTGGCAGGTCGCGGTCGTGGCCCACGGTGTGCAGGCCAGGAAAGCGCGCCAGCAGATCGATGCGGGTGACGTCGCCGGTGAAGACCAGCTCGTCACCGGCCTGGATGAAGCGGTCGGGCTCCACCGGGGCGATGACGTGGTCGCCGCGCACGATCTCGGTCAGGAACAGATGGCCCAGGTTGCGCAAGCCGGCCTCTTCCACGGTTTTGCCGATCAGCGGCGAGCCCTCGCGCACCTGGGCCTCCACGAAGTAATCGGCCGCGCTCTCGGGCTCGGTGGGATGGTCTTTGAGCAGATGCGGGTAGAGCAGCCACATGGTCAGTCCGCCCGCCAGCAGCAGCAGGCCGCCCACCGGCAGCAGGTCGAACATCTTGAGCTCGGGCAACTGGCTGCCGATCAGAAAGCTGTTGACCAGCAGGTTGGTAGAGGTGCCCACCAGCGTCAGCGTGCCGCCGATGGTGGCGGCAAAACACATGGGCAGCAGCACGCGCGAGGCCGCGTGATGCGGGTTGCCGCGCAGTGGCCCCATCAGCGAGGCCACCACGGCGGTGTTGTTCAGAAAGGCCGAGTAGATGGCGGTGGTGAAGTACAGCTTGGTCAGCGCCCACCGGTAGGGGCCGCGCACGAGCTTGTCGGCCATGGTCTCCAGCAGGCGGGACTTGTCCAGCACCACGGACAGCAGCATCAGCACCACCACGGTGATGAGGCCGTTGTTGGTCAGGTGTTTGAGGCTGGTGTCCAGGCTGGTGAAGCCCAGCAGGATGAAGGCGAAGGCCGTGCCGCTGAAGATGGCGGCGGGCGCCCAGCGCCCCCGCACCAGCATGACGACCAGGCCGAGCAGTCCGGTGAGGACGACGATCTGCTGCCAAGACATGGGCGGCACTCCTGAGGTCAATTCCAAGGGGCAAAAAAAAGCCGCCGCAGGCTGCGGCGGCTGGGGTCGAGGCCGCAGGCCCGGTCAGTCGATGATGCCCAGCACCTTGAGGCGGGCGATCACCTTGTCGGCTGCCTGCTCGGCCGTGCACTGCGTGGTGTCCACCCGCAGCTCGGGGTTCTCGGGCGCCTCATAGGGGCTGGAGATGCCGGTGAAGTTGGCGATCTCGCCGCGGCGGGCCTTTTTGTACAGGCCTTTGACGTCGCGGTCCTCGGCCACGGCCAGCGGCGTGTCCACGTGCACCTCGATGAACTCGCCTTCCTCCAGCATCGTGCGCGCCATGCCGCGCTCGGCGCGGAAGGGCGAGATGAAGGCCGTCAACACGACCAGGCCGGCGTCCACCATCAGCTTGGACACCTCGGCGACGCGGCGGATGTTCTCCACACGGTCGGCCTCGGTGAAGCCCAGATCCTTGTTCAGGCCGTGGCGGATGTTGTCGCCGTCCAGCAGGTAGGTGTGGCGACCGGCAGCGTGCAGCTTCTTTTCCACCAGGTTGGCGATGGTGGACTTGCCGGCGCCCGACAGGCCCGTGAACCACAGCACGGCCGGCTTCTGGCCCTTGGTGATGCCGCGCGCAGCCTTGTCCACGTCCACATGCTGCATGTGGATGTTGTGCGAGCGGCGCAGCGCAAAGTGCAGCATGCCGGCGCCGACGGTGTTGTTGGTCAGCCGGTTGATGAGGATGAAGCCGCCGGTGTCGCGGTTGGTCTTGTAGGCGTCGAAGGCAATGGGCCGGTCCAGCGCCAGATTGACCACGCCGATTTCATTGAGCTCCAGCTGCTTGGCGGCCAGGTGCTCCATGGTGTTGACGTTGACCTTGTACTTGGGCTCGGTCACCGTGGCCGAAACGGTCTGGGTGCCGATCTTCAGCAGGTAAGGGCGGCCCGGCAGCAGCGGCTCGTCGTGCATCCAGACGACGGTGGCCTCGAACTGGTCGGCCACTTCGGCAGGGCTGTCGGTGCCCGAGATGATGTCGCCGCGCGAGATGTCGATCTCGTCTTCCAGCGTGATGGTCACGCTCTCGCCGGCCACGGCCTGCGGGCGGTCGCCGTGGACGGTGACGATGCGCGCCACGGTGCTCTCGCGGCCCGAGGGCTGGGCGCGGATGCGGTCACCGGGCTTGACGACGCCGCTGGCGACCACGCCGCAGAACCCGCGAAAGTCCAGGTTGGGGCGGTTGACCCACTGCACCGGCAGGCGGAAGGCTTCTTTTTGCAGCCGGGTTTCGTCGATCTCGCAGGTCTCGAGAAAGCCCATCAGCGTCGGGCCGTGGTACCACGGTGTCTTCTCGCTGGGCTCGATCATGTTGTCGCCCTTGAGGCCCGACAACGGAATCGAGGTGATGTCCTCGAGGCCGATCTGCTTGGCGAACGCGCGGTACTCCTCGTCGATCTTCTTGAACGTGGCCTGCGAGTAGTCCACCAGGTCCATCTTGTTGATGGCCAGCACCACCTTGCGAATGCCGATCAGGCTGACCAGGTAGCTGTGGCGGCGCGTCTGCGTCAGCACGCCTTTGCGCGCGTCGATCAGGATGACCGCCACGTCGGCCGTGGAGGCGCCGGTGATCATGTTGCGCGTGTACTGCTCGTGGCCCGGGGTGTCGGCCACGATGAACTTGCGCCGGTCGGTCGAGAAGTAGCGGTAGGCCACGTCGATGGTGATGCCTTGCTCGCGCTCGGCCGCCAGGCCGTCCACCAGCAGCGCAAAGTCGATGTCGCCGCCCTGGGTGCCGAACTTCTTGGAGTCGTTCTCGATGGCGGCGAGCTGGTCTTCGAAGAGCATCTTCGATTCGTACAGCAGCCGGCCGATGACGGTGGACTTGCCGTCGTCCACCGAGCCGCAGGTGATGAAGCGCAGCAGCGATTTCTTCTCGTGCTGCTGCAGATACTGTTCGATGTCAGCCGAAATCAGGTCCGATACGTGGGCCATGATGATTCCTTATACGTGTTCCGTGTTAACCAAGCTGTTGCACGAATCCGGCTTCGCCGGTTCGTCGCAACGCGCCCCCTCGGGGGGCAGCGACGGGAGGAGCGTGGGGGCCTAAAAATACCCTTCCTGCTTCTTCTTCTCCATCGAGGCGGCCGTGTCGTGGTCAATCATGCGGCCCTGGCGCTCGCTGGTCTTGGTCAGCAGCATCTCCTGGATGATGGCCGTCAGGCTGTCGGCCTCGGACTCGACGGCGCCCGACAGCGGGTAGCAGCCCAGCGTGCGAAAGCGCACCTTCTTCATCATCGGCACCTCGCCGTCGCGCAGCGGAAAGCGGTCGTCGTCCACCATGATCAGCGTGCCGTCACGGTCCACCACCGGGCGCTCGGCCGCGAAGTACAGCGGCACGATGGGCACGTTCTCCAGCAGGATGTACTGCCAGATGTCCAGCTCGGTCCAGTTGGAAATCGGGAAGACGCGGATGGACTCGCCTTTTTGCTTGCGGCCGTTGTAGAGGCGCCAGAGTTCGGGGCGCTGGTTCTTCGGATCCCAGCGGTGCTGGGCCGAGCGGAACGAGAAGATGCGCTCCTTGGCGCGGCTCTTTTCCTCATCGCGGCGGGCGCCGCCGAAGGCCACGTCAAAGCCGTATTTGTCCAGCGCCTGCTTGAGGCCTTGCGTCTTCCACATGTCGGTGTGGATCTGCGAGCCGTGCTCAAAGGGGTTGACGCCCATGGCCTGGGCTTCGGGGTTGTGATAGACCAGCAAGTCCATGCCCAGCTCTTTGGCCATGCGATCGCGCATCTCGTACATGGCGCGGAACTTCCACGTCGTGTCCACGTGCAGCAGCGGGAACGGCGGCGGCGACGGGAAGAAGGCCTTCTTCGCCAGATGCAGCATCACCGCCGAGTCCTTGCCAATGGAGTACAGCATCACCGGGTTGTCGGCCTCGGCGACGACTTCGCGCATGATGTGGATGCTCTCGGCCTCCAGGCGCTGCAAGTGGGTCAGGTTCATGGTGGGTTCCGTTGTGAGTGGAGCAGGTGAAAGGGAAGTGAATCGGGGGAGGGGTGGCGCCGGCACATCGTCGGCCAGCGGCGGCGGCGCCAGGGGCGGTGGCTCGGCGGCGCGTCGCGCCGTGGGGGCCAGCGGGCAGTGCGCCAGCGTCAGTTGGGGATGTTCAGCCAGCCATGTTGTCACACGCGGCGCACGGCGCAAATCAGGCCCATGCAGAAAGAGCTGCCAGGACGCGGCATTGTTGGCAACGACCGCATCCAGCAAGGCCAGCGCCCCGGCCTCGGTGGCCAGATGGGGCACCGGCAACCAGCCCACGTCACCGCGTGGCGACTGCACCACCCACAGCCCGGCCGGCGCCGCCAGATCCGGGTGGGACAGCGCGCCGGCGCGCAGCAGGCGGGCGCCGCTGCTGCGGGCCACCGCCAGTGCAGGGCGCCAGACCGCGTCCAGCCAGGCACGGGCGGCGGGGGCGGTCTTGGCCTGGTTGAGCGGGCTTTGCAGCGCCAGCCCCCAGCGCTCCAGCAGCCGCGTGGTGGTGCGGGCGTCGAGTTGAATCCCGTGCCGGTCGGCGGCCAGGGCCTGTACGTGTTGGCGCTGCCACAAGCCGCCACCAGGCGGCGGTTGGGTCAGCGCCTGCCAACGCAGCAAGGCCTCTTGCGTGGCCGACAGCGCCCGGCCTTGGCCGACCGGGCGGCCACGCTCGGCCACCGCCACGGCCTGCCAGCCACCCGTCTTGAACGCCTGATAGGCCTTGATGATGGTCGGCACCGACAGGCCCGTGGCGGCACGCACCTGCGCCAGACTGTGCCCGTCCACCCGCAGCTGCACCGCGCGCAGACGGCGCGCGTTCAGTGTGGCAAGCTCACGGGTGACCGGCATTTCAATCGAGACACAAAATGTTTAAGCATCAGATTGTGCCATGGTGCCGGGCACAATGTTCGTTTTCCATTCGATTGCCAATGCCATGACCTCGACCACTCTTGCCGCGCCCGCCCTGCTCGATGCCCTGGTGCCGCTGATCCGCGACGCTGGCCGCGTCATCATGGACATCTACGCCACCGACTTCGATGTCACGCAAAAAGGCGATGACTCCCCGGTGACCCAGGCCGATCAGCGCGCCGAGGACGTGATCCTGGCCGGCCTGGCCCAGATCGCCCCGGGCGTGCCGGTGGTGGCCGAAGAGGCGGTGGCGGCGGGCAAGATCCCGGTGGTGGCCGAGCGCTTCTTCCTGGTCGATCCGCTGGATGGCACCAAGGAGTTCATCAGCCGCAACGGCGAGTTCACGGTCAACATCGCCCTGATCGAACAGGGCCGGCCCGTGCTGGGGCTGGTCTATGCGCCCGCCATCGGCCGCCTCTTTGGTGGCGTGGCCGGTCACGGCGCCTGGCTGGAAGAGGACGGCAAAGGCCGCCGTGCCATCCAGGCCCGCCAGGAGCCGGTCGCCGGCCTGACGGTGGTGGCCAGCCGCTCGCATGGCGACGAGACGGCGCTGGACGCCTTCCTGGCCGGGCGCAAGGTGGCCTCGCGCACCAACGCCGGCTCGTCGCTGAAGCTGTGCCTGGTGGCCGCCGGTGAGGCCGACGTCTATCCGCGCCTGGGCCGCACCATGGAGTGGGACATCGCCGCCGGTGACGCCGTGCTGCGCGCCGCCGGCGGCAAGGTGGTGGTGGTGGCCGACGGCCACGACCTGGGCTATGGCAAGCCCGGCTGGGACAACCCGCATTTCGCGGCCTGGGGTGCCTGACGCCGCGCGAGGGTCGCTGCGGTGACCTCCCCGCGGGTGGCCGTGCTGTACGGCCGTGGGCTGCATCAGCACGCCACCTTGCCCGCGCTGTTGGCCGAGTACACGCTGGTGCGGCCCCACGAGACGCGCTCGCGCGAGGCGGAGTTGGTGCTGGGCTGGGGCCGCAAACCCAGCGGCGAGCAGGCTGCGGCCTGGGCCGCTGCGCGCGGCCTGCCGCTGGTCCGTCTGGAAGACGGCTTTCTGCGTTCGGTGGGGCTGGGCCATCAGGAGCCTCCGCTGTCCATGGTGATGGACGACGTGGGCATCTACTACGACGCCAGCGCGGCCTCGCGGCTGGAGGCGCTGATCGCCACCCCGCAGGATGCCGCCCAGACCGCGCGCGCGCTGGCACTGGTGGCGGCCTGGCGTGAGGGACGCGTCTCCAAATACAACCACGCCCGCGAGGACGTCACCGCGCTGCCGCCCGGTGCCGTGCTGGTGGTGGACCAGACCTGCGGCGATGCCTCGGTGCGCCTGGGCTGCGCCGACAGCGCCACCTTCGACCGCATGCTGGAGGCCGCGCTGGACGAGCACCCCGGCGCGCCTGTGGTGCTCAAGACGCATCCGGACGTGGTGGCGGGCATCAAGCATGGTTGTTTTGGCCGCTTGAGCCGCGCCCAGCGCCAGCGCGTGCAGGTGCTGGCGCGCGATGTGCACCCACCCGGCTTGCTGGAACGCGCCGCAGCGGTCTACACCGTCAGCTCGCAGATGGGATTCGAGGCCCTGTTGTGGGGCCGGCCGGTGCGCTGCTTCGGCCTGCCGTTCTACGCCGGCTGGGGGTTGACGGCGGACGAGCAGCCCGCGCCCGCGCGGCGCCAGCCCGTGCCGCTGGCGCAACTGGTGCATGCGACGCTGATCCGCTATGCGCGCCAGATCGATGCCGAAACCTGGCAGCCGGCCACGCCCGAGGCGCTGCTGGCCTGGCTGGCGCTGCAGCGGCGCCAGCGTGAGCGCTATCCACCGCAGGTGCATGGCGTGGGCATCTCGCCCTGGAAGCGACCCATCGTGCGGCGTTTTTTTGCCGGCAGCGAGGTGCGCTTTGCCCGCCCCGGCCGGCCGCTGCCGCCGGGCGCGACGGTGGCGGTCTGGGGCCAGTTGGCGCCGCCACTGCCGGCCCAGGCCCAGGTGGTGCGGCTGGAAGATGGTTTCTTACGCTCGGTGGGCCTGGGCGCCGATCTGGTGCCGCCGCTGTCCTGGGTGATGGACGGGCTGGGCATGTATTACGACGCCCAGCGTCCCTCGGCGCTGGAGGCCTTGCTGGCGACCGCCCCGTTCGATGCGCCGCTGCTGGCGCGCGCGACCGCCTTGCGCGCACGCATCCTGGCGCTGGGCCTGTCCAAATACAACCTGGACGGCGCGCCGTGGCGCGCACAGGCCAACGGCCAACGCCGTGTGCTGGTCATCGGCCAGGTGGAAAGCGATGCCGCGCTGACCTGGGGCGCGCCGGGGCTGCGCCGCAACATCGACCTGCTGCGCGCGGTGCGCGCCCGCTGCCCGGATGCCTATCTGATCTACAAACCCCACCCCGATGTGGTGGCCCGGCTGCGCGCGCCCGGCCAGGGGGAGCGGACGGCCGCTGCGCATTGCGACGAAATCGTCACCGCCCCCATCGATGGCGTGCTGCGCCAGGTGGACGAGGTGCATGTGCTGACCTCGCTGGCCGGCTTCGAGGCCTTGCTGCGCGGCGTGCCGGTGGTGACCTGGGGTTGCCCGTTCTACGCCGGCTGGGGCTTGACGCGCGACGAGTTGCGGTCGCCCCGGCGTGGGCGGACCTTGACGCTGGACGCGCTGGTGGCGGGTGTGCTCATCCTCTATCCCACCTACCTGGGTCGTCGCAGTGGCCATTTCGCAACACCCGAGGCGGTGTTGGACGAACTGGCCCAGTGGCGCGAGGAGGGCGGCCGCAGCGGCCCCCGGCCGTGGCGTCGGGCTGCCTGGCGCTGGCTGCGTGGCGCCACCGAGGGCTGGCGGCGTGCACCATGACGCGAATGCAGCGGGGCGACCCGACAATGGCGGTGTGCCCGGGGGGCTATGCTTGCCAAGTAAGCCCAGGGACACCTGGGTAGCACGATCGGGTGTCAAGAAAGTACATGCCATGCAGGGCAGGCAGATGAGCGGCGAGTCGCACGGCCTCACGGACGTCCCCGTGGCTGAGGCGGGCTTGCCTGTGGCTGCCGCCACGGTGCCGGCGTCGTTCGAGTGGCTGCTGGCCTGCCGCCGCGTGCTGCTGCTGCAAGGGCCCATGGGGCCTTTTTTCAGCCACCTGGCGCAGCGGTTGCGCAGCCATGGCGCCAAGGTCTGGAAGGTCAACTTCAACGCCGGCGACGATCTGTTCTACGCCGAGGGTGACGTGATCCGCTTTCGCGAGACCCAGGCCCAATGGCCGGCGCGCCTCGGTGAGTTGGTGCGCACGCTGCACATCGATGCCATCGTGCTGTTTGGCCAGACGCGCTCCTGGCACGCCGAAGCCAGCGCGGTGGCCCAGCAACTGGGACTGGCGCTGTTCGTGTTCGAGGAAGGCTATGTGCGGCCCGACTACATCACGCTGGAACTGGGCGGGGTCAATGCCTACTCCACCATCAGCCAGGACGCCGCGTTTTACCGTCAACTGCCGCCCGACAACGTGGCGCCGCCCTTGCCCACCGGGCAGCGCTTTCGCCACGTGATGCGGGTGGCCATGCGCTACGCCTGGGCCACCTGGAGCGGGCGTCGCCGCTACCCCAACTACCGCCACCACCGCGACCTGTGCCCGCTGACCGAGGGGCCGCGCTGGTGGCGCGGGGCGGCGCGCAAATGGTGGTACCGGCTGGCGGAACGGCCGCACGCGCGCTGGGTGGTGACCCCGGCGGCACACAAGCACTACTTCCTGGTGCCGCTGCAGGTGCACAACGACAGCCAGATCCTGCATCACTCGCCGTTTGCCGACGTGGCCAGTTTCATCGAAGCGGTGCTGCAGTCGTTTGCCCGGCACGCACCGCCCGGCACCAGCCTGGTGGTCAAACACCATCCGCTGGATCGGCCGTACAACGACTACGCCGCCTTGTTGCGCCGGCGCGCGGCGGCGCTGGGGCTGACCGGCCGCGTGCGCTACGTGCACGATCTGCACCTGCCCACGCTCATCAAGGGCGCGCGGGGTGTGGTGACCATCAACAGCACCACCGGCCTGCAGGCGCTGTACCACGGCACGCCGGTGGTCACGCTGGGCCAATGCCTGTATGCCCTTCGGGGGTTGGTGCATCAGGGGCCACTGGATGCGTTCTGGGCGGCGCCGGGCACGGTGGATGACGCGCTGTTCCAGCGCTTTCGCAGCCACCTGATCCGGCAGACCCAGCTCAACGGCAGCTTCTATGCCAGCTGCCCGGCGCTGGATGAGCCCGAGACCGAGCCGCAGGCGACGACCTCAGCGCAGTTGCGCTCGGCCTGACAGCTGCTCAGCCGGCCAGCGCCACCAGCCGCTCGTACCAGCGCGGCGCGGGCGGCGGCCCCACCAGCGGCAGGCGCAGATAGGCTTCGGACTCGCTGCCATGGCGTTCCACGCGGGCGCCGGCCCGGCGCGCAATGCGCAGCATGGGCACGTTCTCGCTCAGGGCATGGATGAACAGCGTCTGCACACCCAGCGCCCGCGCATGGCGCGCCGCATGGGTGAACAGCAGCGCGCCCAGGCCGCGGCCGCGCGCACGGGCCTCCACTGACACGCCGAACTCGGCCATCAAGCCGGCATGCTGGCCGGCCGCCGTGGGTTGGGGCAGCAGTGCGAGGTGGGCGATGGCCACCGGCCGCAGCCGCCAGTTGAAGACGCCGAACACGAGGTCGCGGCGGAAGTCGAGATGGTCCACATAGGCCAGGATCTCGGTGTCGCTGGCGGCATGGCCGAAGCGCAGGTAGCGGTCGCGCGCGGGCAGCGCCAGCAAGTGGGCCGCAATCAGCGGCCGGTGCCGGGGGCCCAGTTGGTACAGCGGCATCCAGGCCGCAATGCGTCGCCACAGCGCCGCCAGCCACCCGTCGCGGGGCGGAGGCAGGGCGTCAACGGGGTGCGCCACCTCGGGGTGGCGGGCCGCCAGCTCCTGCAAGAAAGACGTGGACAGAACAGGCATGGTGCGCTCAGGGAAAACCCTGGGTCGCATCCTAAGGGATGTCGGCCCGCCCTATTCGCAGAGCAGCGGGGTGAAACCGCTTGAGCGTGAAAATTTGTTGCAATGCAACACACTACCCGCCGAGCACGGGCGCCAGCGCCCGGCGGGCGTCGTCAACGCGCAGCCCCATATGCCCTGCCCAGTCGGTGAGTTGGTCCTCACCTACGCGGCCAACGTTGAAATAGCGCGCATCGGGATGGGCCATGATGAAGCCGCTGACGCTGGCGGCGGGTGTCATGGCCAGGCTCTCGGTCAATGCCATGCCGATGGCCGGCGCATCCAGTGCGGCGAACAGCGCGCGCTTGACGGTGTGGTCGGGGCAGGCGGGGTAGCCAGGGGCGGGGCGGATGCCCCGGTAGCGCTCGGCGATCAGGTCGGCCACGGTGGCCGCCTCATCGGGCGCATAGCCCCAGAACTCGGTGCGCACGCGCTGGTGCAGGCGTTCGGCAAAGGCCTCGGCCAGGCGGTCGGCCAGGGCCTTGAGCATGATGGCGCTGTAGTCGTCGCCGGCGTCCTCAAACGCTTTGGCACGCGCCTCGGCGCCCACGCCTGCGGTGACGGCGAACAGACCGATGTGGTCGGGCTGCGTACCGAGTGGGGCGATCCAGTCGGCCAGGCAGCGGTTGGGGCGCTGCACGCCGTCCACCACCGGGCGCTCGCTCTGCTGGCGCAGCGGGCTCCAGCGCAGCAGTTCGTCGCGGCGGGTCTCGTCGCGCCAGACGACGATGGTGTCGTCGTCCACGCTGTTGGCCGGGTAGATGCCCAGCACGCCGTGCGCCTCCAGCCAGCGGCCGGCGATGAGTTTGTGCAGCATGGCCTGGCCGTCGGCCAGCACCTTGCGCGCGGCCTCGCCCACCACGGCGTCGTCCAGGATGGCGGGGTAGGGGCCGGCCAGATCCCAGGTCTGGAAGAACGGGCCCCAGTCGATCACGGCGGCCAGCTCAGCCAGGTCGTAGCGGGCGAATGCCCGCCGGCCCGTCCAGCGCGGCTGGGCCGGCTGCGGTGTCCAATCGACGGGCGTCTTGTTGGCCCTGGCGGCGGCCAGCGGTACCAGCGGCGTGGCCTTCTTGCCGGCGTGCAGGTGACGCACGCGGGCGTAATCGGCCGCCAGCGTGTCCAGAAAAGCACCGCGCCGCTCCTCGGACAGCAGCTCGCTGCAGGTGCCCACGGCGCGCGAGGCGTCGGGCACGTAGACCACCGGGCCGCTGTAGTGCGGCGCGATCTTGACGGCGGTGTGCACGCGGCTGGTGGTGGCGCCGCCAATCAGCAGCGGCGTCTGGCGTGTGCGGCACCAGTCGTCGCGCTGCATCTCGGCGGCCACGTGCTGCATCTCTTCGAGGCTGGGGGTGATGAGGCCCGACAGGCCGATCAGGTCGGCCCCCTCGCGCTGCGCCATGGCCAGCACGTCCTGGCAGGGCACCATCACGCCCATGTTGACCACGTCGAAGTTGTTGCACTGCAAGACCACGCTGACGATGTTCTTGCCGATGTCGTGCACGTCGCCCTTGACGGTGGCGATGACGATCTTGCCCTTGGACTGCACGCTGCCGCCGGCGGCCTCCAGCGCGGCCTTTTCGGCCTCGATGTAAGGCATCAGGTGGGCCACGGCGGCCTTCATCACGCGCGCGCTCTTGACCACCTGGGGCAGGAACATCTTGCCGGCACCAAAGAGGTCGCCCACCACGTTCATGCCGGCCATCAGCGGGCCTTCGATGACGTGCAGCGGCCGCCCGCCCTTGGCGGCAATGATTTGCCAGGCGGCCTCGGTGTCCTCGGTGATGAACTCGGTGATGCCGTGCACCAGGGCGTGGGTCAGGCGCTCGTCCAGCGTACCGGCGCGCCAGGCCAGGCGGGCGCTGTCGTCCTTGGCCGCGCCCTTGACGGCCTCGGCCACCTCCAGCAGGCGCTCGGTGGCGTCGGGGCGGCGGTTGAGCACCACGTCTTCCACGCGCTCGCGCAGCCCGGCCTCCAGGTCGTCGTAGACGCCGATCATGCCGGCGTTGACGATGCCCATGTCCATGCCGGCGGCGATGGCGTGGTAGAGGAAGACGGTGTGAATGGCCTCGCGCACCGGCTCGTTGCCGCGAAACGAGAAGCTGACGTTGGAGACGCCGCCCGAGACCTTGGCGCCGGGCAGGTGGGTCTTGATCCAGCGCGTGGCCTCGATGAAGTCCACCGCATAGCCGGCGTGCTCCTCGATGCCGGTGGCGATGGCGAAGATGTTGGGGTCGAAAATGATGTCTTCGGGCGGGAAGTCCACCTCATCGACCAGGATGCGGTAGGCCCGCGCGCAGATCTCGGTCTTGCGCGCCAGCGTGTCGGCCTGGCCTTGCTCGTCGAAGGCCATCACCACGGCGGCCGCGCCGTAGCGGCGCACCAGCTGCGCCTGACGCTTGAACTCGGCTTCGCCCTCTTTGAGCGAGATGGAGTTGACGATGCCCTTGCCCTGCACGCATTGCAGCCCGGCCTCGATCACGCTCCATTTGCTGGAGTCGATCATGATGGGCACGCGGGCGATGTCGGGTTCGCTGGCAATCAGGTTCAGAAAGCGCACCATGGCGGCCTGGCTGTCCAGCATGGCCTCGTCCATGTTGATGTCGATGACTTGCGCGCCGGCCTCCACCTGTTGGCGCGCCACGGCCAGCGCGGCCTCGTAGTCGCCGGCCAGCACCATGCGCGCAAACGCCTTGGAGCCCGTGACGTTGGTGCGCTCGCCGATGTTGACGAACAGCGAGTCGGCGTCGATGGAAACGGGCTCCAGGCCCGACAGCCGCAGCGGGGGAAGTGAAGGCATGGGGATCAACCGAGGGTGAGCGCGTGTGCAAAGCCGCTATTCTCGGCGGTTGTGTCCTTGCAAAGAGCCTCATATGCCGTTGAATCGCTCGCGCCTGAGTCTGCTGGGGGTGGCTGTCTTGCTGGCGGCCTGCGCCAGCCCCCGATCCAACGCACCGACGCCGGTGTGGACGCCGGCCCCCGCCAAACCGGCGCCCATGCCGGCCACGCGCGAGCCGGCGCCCGCCGTGGCCCAGCCGGTGCGCCCACCCGGCACCCCCGCGCCGGCCGCCAGCACGGTGCTGGACGCCGAGTACCGCTGGCTGCGTGAGCTGTTCGGCCCCACGCCGGTGCGGCTGGCCAAGAGCAACGATGGCAGCATCACGCTGGGCGTGCCCATGGCGCATGCCTTCGACGACGGCAGCAATGAACCCAAACCGGCGCTGCAGGCCGTGCTGGGCAAGCTGGCCGAGTCGATGGCGCGCCAGCCCCAGGCCACGCTGCTGACCCAGGTGCCGGGCCCTACCGTGCGGGCGCTGGCCTTGCGGGACACCTTGGCCGCCCAGGGTGTGCCGCCCGGGCGGGTGGCCAGCACCAGCGTGGCGGCCGACGCGGCCGAGCTGGTGTTGCGGCTGGTGCCTTAAGCCGCCGCGCCCTCGGCCAGCAGCGGCGAGAACAGCCGCTCGTGCCGCGCGCGTGGGCGCAGCCGGTCCACACGGCTGGCGATGGCGGCAATGTGCTCGGGCGTGGTGCCGCAGCAGCCGCCCACGATGTTGACCAGCCCGTCCCGGGCAAAGCCTTCCAGCAGCCGGCCGGTGACGTCGGGTGTCTCGTCAAACCCGGTGTCGCTCATGGGGTTGGGCAGGCCGGCGTTGGGGTAGCAGGAGATGTAGGTCTCGGGCGCCAGCCGGCTCAGCTCCTCGATGTAAGGCCGCATCAGCGCCCCGCCCAGCGCGCAGTTCAGGCCCACCGCCAGCGGCCGGGCGTGGCGCACCGAGTGCCAGAACGCACCCACCGTCTGGCCCGACAGCACGCGGCCCGAGGCGTCGGTCACCGTGCCGGAGATGATGACCGGCAGGCGCTCGCCCGTGGCTTCCATCAGCTCGTCGAGCGCAAAAATGGCTGCCTTGGCGTTGAGGGTGTCGAAGATGGTCTCGACCAGGAACAGATCGGCCCCGCCTTCCAGCAGCCCCTCGGCCTGCTCGCGGTAGGCGTCGCGCAGCTGGGCAAAGCTGGTGTTGCGTGCGCCGGGGTCGTTGACGTCGGGGCTGATGCTGGCCGTGCGCGGTGTGGGGCCCAGCGCGCCGGCCACGAAGCGCGGTTTGTCGGGTGTGCCGTAGGCATCGGCCGCCGCGCGGGCGATGCGCGCCGCCGCCACGTTCATCTCGCGCGCCAGATGGCCCAGGTCGTAGTCGGCCTGGGCCACCGAGGTGGCGCCAAAGGTGTTGGTCTCGATCAGGTCCGCCCCGGCGGCCAGGTACTGGCGGTGGATGTCCTCGATGACGTCGGGCCGCGTCAGCACCAGCAAGTCGTTGTTGCCCTTGAGCGGCTTGGCGTGAGCGGCCAGCGCGGGGCTGCGAAAGTCGGCCTCCTCCAGCTTGAAGCGCTGAATCATGGTGCCCATGGCGCCGTCGATCAGCACGATGCGCTGGCGCAGGATCTCGGGCAGCGCCTGGGCGCGGGTGTAGGGGCGGGGGGCGGCGGACATGGGGGGATTGTCTTACGCCGGATTGCGGATGCCCGCCGCCACATGGCCGGCCGGCACGTGGCTGGCCGCGTTCTCGATGTGGCCGGTCTGGTCGTCGAAGAAAAAGTCCGGCTCGAACTCGCGCAGGAACTCGCCCTTGGGCAGGCCGCCGAGGAACAAGGCCTCGTCGACCTCCACCTCCCAGTCCATCAGCGTGCGGATGGCGCGCTCGTGGGCCGGCGCGCCGCGCGCGGTCACCAGCGCGGTGCGCAGCCGCATGGGGCTGCCGGCGGCGTGGCTGCGCAGCAGGTGCAAGGCGTCGAGCAGCGGCTTGAACGGCCCCGGCGGCAGCGGCTTGCCGGCGCGTTTGACCTCGTGGCGCTGGAAGGCATCGAGCCCGTCTTTCTGGAAGACGCGCTCGGCCTCGTCGGAGAACAGCACGGCGTCGCCGTCGAAGGCGATGCGCATCTCGTGCGGATGTGCCGCCGAGGCCCGCGCCGCATGCGGCAGCACCCGCGCGGCCGGCGTGCCGGCGGCCAGCGCCGCGCGCACGTCCTCGTCGTTGGCCGACAAAAACAGGTGGGCGCGCAGCGGCTTGAGGTAATGCCACGGCGCCGCGCCGCGGGTGAACACGCCGCGCTCGATGGGCAGCCCGTCGCGCTTGGCCGAGCGGAACACGCGCAGCCCCGACATCGGGTCGTTGCGCGAGAGGATGACCACCTCCACGCGCGGCGCCCCGTCCGCATTGAAGGCCAGCAGCTTGCGCACCAGCGAATGCGCCACACCCGGCCGCGCCGGCACGTCCAGCCGCTCTTGCTGCAGCCGCATGTAGGCGCGGTCGTCCTTGGCCTCGAAGACCTGGTTTTCTTCCTCGAAGTCGAAGAGGGCGCGCGAGGAAATGGCCACCACCAGGCGGCCGTCGAGCGAGGCGCTCACTCCACCGCCTTGACCATCTCCTCCACCACCTTCTTGGCGTCGCCGAAGACCATCATGGTCTTGTCCATGTAGAAGAGTTCGTTGTCCAGCCCGGCGTAGCCCGAGGCCATGGAGCGCTTGTTGACGATGACGGTTTTGGCCTTGTAGGCCTCCAGGATGGGCATGCCGTAGATGGGGCTGCCCTTGACGTGGGCGGCCGGGTTGACCACGTCGTTGGCGCCCAGGATGATGGCCACGTCGGCCTGGCCGAATTCGGCGTTGATGTCTTCCATCTCGAACACCTGGTCGTAAGGCACTTCGGCCTCGGCCAGCAGCACGTTCATGTGGCCGGGCATGCGGCCGGCCACCGGGTGGATGGCGTATTTGACGGTGATGCCTTTGTCGGTGAGTTTTTGCGCCAGCTCTTTGACCGCGTGCTGGGCACGGGCCACGGCCAGGCCGTAGCCGGGCACGATGATGACGCTTTCGGCGTTGCCCAGCACGAAGGCGGCGTCGTCGGCCGAGCCGGTCTTGACGTTGCGCTGCGCGCCGCCGCCCGCTGCGGCCGTGCTGGTGTCGCCGCCGAAGCCGCCCAGGATGACGTTGAAGAACGAGCGGTTCATGGCCTTGCACATGATGTAGCTCAGGATGGCGCCCGATGAGCCCACCAGCGAGCCGGCAATGATCAGCATGGTGTTGTTGAGGCTGAAGCCGATGCCCGCCGCCGCCCAGCCCGAGTAGCTGTTGAGCATGCTGACCACCACCGGCATGTCGGCGCCGCCGATGGGGATGATGAGCAGCACGCCCAGCGCAAAGCCCAGCAGGGTGACCAGCGCGAAGTCCATCCAGCTCTGGCTGTGCCAGAAGCCGAAGATGAAGAAGGCGGCCGCCAGGCCCAGCGCCAGGTTGATCCAGTGCTGGCCGGGGAAGGTGACGGGGGCGCCCTGGAAGAGGCGGAACTTGTACTTGCCTGAGAGCTTGCCGAAGGCGATGACCGAGCCGCTGAAGGTGATGGCGCCGATGAAGCTGCCCAGGGCCAGCTCGATGCGGTTGCCGCCAGGCAGCGGCTCGCCGGGGGCCACGATGCCGAAGGCGGCCGGCTCGGCCACCACGGCGGTGGCGATGCACACGGCGGCCAGGCCGATCATGCTGTGCATGAAGGCCACCAGCTCGGGCATTTTGGTCATCTCGACCCGCTGCGCCATCATGGCGCCCACGCCGCCGCCCACCACCAGCGCGGCGATGACGTAAACCATGCCGCCGGCAAAGCTGACGTCGAGCTGGCCGGCCATCCGGTGGATCAGCGCCACCGTGGTGAGCACGGCCAGCGTCATGCCGGCCATGCCGAAGCGGTTGCCGCGGATGGAGGTGGTGGGGTGCGACAGCCCTTTGAGCGCCTGGATGAAGCAGACACTGGCCACCAGGTAGAGCAGGGCAATCAGGTTGAGGCTCATGACTGGCCCTCCGCTTTGGCCTTGGGGGCCTTCTTCTTGAACATCTCCAGCATGCGCCGGGTGACGAGGAAGCCGCCGAACACGTTGACGGCCGCCAGCGCCACGGCGGCCAGGCCCATGACCTTGGCCAGCGGGGTGACGGTGAGCGCCGCGGCCAGCATGGCGCCGACGATGACGATGGCCGAGATGGCGTTGGTCACCGCCATCAGCGGCGTGTGCAGCGCGGGCGTGACCGTCCACACCACGTGGTAGCCCACGTAGATGGCCAGCACGAAGATGGTCAGGTTGATGACGAGGTGGTCCATGGCTTATTCCCTCAACAGCTTGCCGCCCTGGGTCATCAGGCAGGCTTTGACGATGTCGTCTTCCAGATCGATGGTGACGCCCTCGGGTTTGAGCACCAGCTTCAGAAAGTCCAGCACGTTGCGCGCATAGAGCGCCGACGCATCGGCCGGCACCAGCGCCGGCAGGTTGGTCTCGCCAATCAGCGTGACGCCGTGGCGCACCACGGTGGCGTTGGCCTCGGTGAGCGCGCAGTTGCCGCCCACGCCGCCTTCGCCGCGGCCAGCGGCCATGTCCACCAGCACCGAGCCGGGCTTCATGGCCTGCACCATGTCTTCGCTGACCAGACGCGGCGCGGCGCGGCCGGGGATCAGGGCGGTGGTGATGACCACGTCGGCCATGGCCACGCGCTTGGCCACCTCCACCTGCTGGCGCGCCAGCCAGCTGGGCGGCATGGGCCGGGCGTAGCCGCCCACGCCCTCGGCGGCTTCTTTTTCTTCGGGGGTTTCGTAGGGCACGTCGATGAACTTGCCGCCCAGCGATTCGACCTGTTCCTTGACGCTGGGGCGCACGTCGCTGGCCTCGATGACGGCGCCCAGCCGCTTGGCCGTGGCAATGGCCTGCAGGCCGGCCACGCCCACACCCAGCACCACCACGCGCGCGGCCTTGATGGTGCCGGCGGCGGTCATCATCATGGGGAACAGGCGCGGGTAGTGGTTGGCCGCCAGCATCACGGCCTTGTAGCCGCCGATGTTGGCCTGGCTGGAGAGCACGTCCAGGCTTTGCGCGCGCGTGGTGCGCGGTGCGGCTTCCAGCGCAAACGCGGTGATGCCGGCGCCGGCCATGCGCGCCAGGCCATCGCGGTCGAAGGGCTCCAGCATGCCCACCAGCGTGGCGCCGGTCTGCATCTGCGCCAGCTCGCTGTGCAGCGGCGCGCGCACCTTGAGCACCAGCGGCGCGGCAAAGGCATCGGGGGCATTGACGATGTCGGCCCCGACGGCGGCGTAGGCGCTGTCTGGGGCGCTGGCGGCCTCACCGGCGCCGCTTTGCACGCGCACGCGATGCCCTTGGGCAATCAGCTTCTTGGCGGTTTCGGGGGTGACGGCCACGCGCGTTTCGCGCGGCGCGGTCTCCTGGGGGACTCCAATGTCCATGAGTGGGGCTCCTGCGTGCCGGGGACGTGTGTCGGCCCATGATACGGCGCACGGCGCCCCCGACTTACCCTCGCGGCCTTGCGGGGGGCTGGGCAGTACAATGAAAAGTTATCTTGATAAGGACTGCCCTGCCGTGTTCATCTCCGAAGCCTTTGCGCAAACCGCACCCGCCGCACCCGCCAGCGCCACCTCGTCGCTGATGCAGTTCCTGCCGCTGATCCTGATGTTCGTGGTGCTCTACTTCATCATGATCCGGCCCCAGATGAAGCGCCAGAAAGAGCACAAGGCGCTGATCGACGCCCTGGCCAAGGGCGACGAAGTCGTGCTGGCCAGTGGTCTGTATGGCCGCGTCACCCGGCTGGCCGAGGGTGTCGTCCACATCGAGATCGCCAGTGGCGTGGAAGTGCGCGTGCAGCGCGCCTCGGTGGTTCAGGTGCTGCCCAAGGGCACGCTGGACAAGTAAGCCCGCCAATCCCTCGTCGCCATGAACCGTTTTCCGCTTTGGAAGTACCTGCTGCTGGCCGTGGCGCTGGTGGGTGGGCTCATTTACACCTTGCCCAATTTCTACGGCGAGGCCCCGGCTGTGCAGGTGTCCAGCGCCAAGGCCACGCTGAAGGTGGGGCCCGATACCGCAGCGCGCGTGCAGCAGGCGCTCACGGCTGCGAACATCCAGGCCGACTACGTGCAGCTTGAGGGTCAATCGGTGCGCGCCCGTTTGGGCACCACCGACACCCAGATCAAGGCCAAGGACGCCATCGCCCACGCGTTGAACCCCGATGCGGCCGATGCCGGCTACATCGTGGCGCTCAACCTGGTGTCGCGCTCGCCGCAGTGGCTGACGCGACTGCATGCGCTGCCCATGTACCTGGGCCTGGATTTGCGCGGCGGCGTGCACTTCCTGATGCAGGTGGACATGCAGGCGGCGCTGACCAAGAAGGCCGAGAGCCTGACCAACGATGTGCGCTCGCTGCTGCGCGAAAAGAGCGTGCGCCACGCCGGCATCAGCCGCGAAGGCCAGGCCGTGCTGGTGGCATTCCGCGACGCCGCCACCCGCGATGCGGCTCGCGAAGTGCTGACGGCAGGCGAGGGCAATGAGGTGTTGTGGGCCGACGCGGCCACCGCCAACGGCGATCTGCAACTGCGTGGCACGCTGCGCCCCGAGGCCGCACGCAAGGTGCAGGATGCAGCGGTCAAGCAGAACATCACCACGTTGCACAACCGCGTCAACGAACTGGGCACGTCCGAGCCGGTGATCCAGCAGCAGGGCCAGGACCGCGTTGTGGTGCAACTGCCCGGCGTGCAGGACACGGCACGGGCCAAAGACATCATCGGCCGCACCGCAACCCTGGAGTTGCGCATGGTGGACGACAGCGCCGAAGCCCAGGCGGCCGCTGGCGGCGGCCCGGTGCCGTTCGGCTCGGAGCGCTTCGTCGAGCGTGGCGGTGGTCCGCTGATCGTCAAGCGCCAGGTCATTCTGACCGGCGACAACCTCAAGGATGCCCAACCCGGGTTCGACGAGCAGCAGCAGCCGGCCATCCATTTGACGGTGGACGGGCGGGGCGAGCGCATCATGCGCGACGTCTCGCGCGAGAACATCGGCAAGCGCATGGCCATCCTGCTCTTCGAGAAGGGCAAGGGCGAAGTCGTTACCGCGCCGGTGATCCGGGGTGAGCTGGGCGCACGGTTTCAGATTTCGGGCCGCATGACCACTGCCGAGGCGCAGGATCAGGCGCTGCTGTTGCGCGCCGGCTCGCTGGCCGCGCCCATGGAGATCATCGAGGAAGGCACCATCGGCCCCAGCCTGGGCGCCGACAACATCAAGATGGGCTTCTACAGCGTGATGTGGGGCTTTCTGGCCATCGCCGCCTTCATGTGCCTGTACTACCAGGTGTTTGGCCTGATTTCGGCGCTGGCGCTGGCCTTCAACCTGTTGCTGCTGGTGGCGGCGCTGTCGCTGGCGCAGGTGACGCTGACGCTGCCCGGCATGGCCGCCATTGCGCTGGCGCTGGGCATGGCCATCGACGCCAACGTGCTGATCAACGAGCGCATCCGCGAGGAGCTGCGTGCCGGCAGTGCGCCGCAGACGGCCATTCATGCTGGCTATGAGCGCGCCTGGGCCACCATCCTGGACTCCAACGTCACCACGCTGATTGCCGGCGCGGCCCTGCTGGCCTTTGGTTCGGGCCCCATCCGCGGCTTTGCGGTGGTGCACTGCCTGGGCATCCTGACCTCGATGTTCTCGGCCGTCTTCTTCTCGCGTGGCCTGGTCAACCTCTGGTACGGCCGCCGCAAGAAACTCCAGACCATTGCCATCGGGCAGATCTGGCGACCTGACAACCACAAGGCCTGAGGGGACCGGCGATGGAATTCTTCCGCATCAAGCGTGACATCCCATTCATGCGCCACGCGTTGGTGTTCAACGCGATTTCGCTGCTGACGTTCGTGGCTGCCGTGTTCTTCCTGGTCACCCGCGGGCTGCACCTGTCCAACGAGTTCACCGGCGGCGCCGTGCTGGAGGTCAAGTATGCGCAGGCGGCCGATCTGGCCAAAGTGCGCGATGCCGTGGCCACCTTCAACCTGGGCGACGTGCAGGTGCAGAACTACGGCACCAGCCGTGACGTGATGATCCGGCTGCCGGTGCCCGAGCGCCTCTCGTTGGGTGAGCTGGCCGATCAGGTGTTTGGCAAGCTCTGCGCCGCCGAGCACGGGCGCGTCATCGAGCAAAGCCTGGTCAGCGACAAGGGTGAGCAGATCAGCCGCCTGGCCTGCGCCGTGGGCGAGGGCGAGGCGCAGACCGAGCCGCTGGTGCGCTCGCGCAGCGAGGCCGTCAGCGCCTCGGTGGGTGACGAACTGGTGCACGACGGCCTCAAGGCGTTGGCCTTCGTGATCGTCGGGGTGGTGATCTACCTGTCCATTCGCTTCGAGTGGAAGTTTGCAGTGGCGGCCATCATCGCCAACCTGCACGACATCATCATCATCCTGGGCTTTTTCGCCTTCTTCCAGTGGGAGTTTTCACTCTCGGTGCTGGCGGCGGTGCTGGCGGTGCTGGGTTATTCGGTCAATGAATCGGTGGTCGTTTTCGACCGGATTCGCGAGGCCTTCCGCAAATACCGCAAGATGAGCACGCGCGAGGTCATCGACCACGCCATCACCAGCACCATGAGCCGCACCATCATCACCCACGGCTCGACCGAGATGATGGTGTTGTCCATGCTGCTGTTCGGGGGGCCCACGCTGCATTACTTTGCGGTGGCGCTGACCATTGGCATTTTGTTCGGCATCTATTCCTCCGTCTTCGTGGCAGCTGCCATCGCCATGTGGCTGGGCGTCAAACGGGAGGATCTGGTCAAGGCCGGTCGTGACGACGGCGAGGCGCCCGGTGGCGGCGCCAAGGGCCGGCAAGTCCAGGATCCCAACGCCGGCGCGGTCGTGTGATCTCTTGGACGGGCGGTGGTAGAGTGATTGATTACCCTGCCCCCCTGAGGAGCCGCCGCCGCCGTGGACGCACAACACCCTGCTGCCCGCCTCGTTGATGCCGTCAGGGCCCGCTTCGTGGCCCAACTGCTGCCCGCTGAGGCGGCCACGCAGCTGCAAGACGCATTGATGGACGCGGCCATCCACTTGTTGGATGCGCCGGCCGAGCGGGCCGTGGCCCAGGCCCGCTGGGACATGCTGCAGGTGCTCAAGCGCAGGGGTGGCCGCTGGCATGAGCTGCTGCAAAAACAGTGGGCCGAGCGTCTGGTTCCGCCGACCACGGTGACCGGTGGCGACACCGGCGGCCAGTTCGGTACCACCCAGGCGGGCATGCTGGATCTGAGCCTGGTCGATGACGAAACCATCGCCTATGAGATTGCCGTTTCACGGCTGACGCTGGCCATTCAGGATCCCTGCACCTGGGAGTTTGCCGATCTGCGTGCGCGCATCGTGCAACTGCTCAAAACCAATGACCTGGACGAGCGCGATCTGCTGCGCCCACACATGCTGGCGCGCTCCATCATCAAGTCCTGGGCCCAGTTGGGCCTGTCCATGGCCTATTGGCGCGACTTCGAGGTTTTTTTGCACAAGCGCTGGGCCGAGCGTGCACAAGATGCCTACCACGAAGCCAACCGCTGGCTGATTGAGCAGGGTGTCCTGCCCGAAATCGACCTGCGCCCCTTCATTCGCAAAGCGGTGACGACGGTCAAACCGTCGGCCCCGCCTCCACCCGGTGGCGGGAGCGCCGGCCAGGGGGGGGGCGCTGCGGAGGCGGGTTTGTCGGGCTCGACGGTGGCCAGCGCCAGCGCGCTGGGCCCGGTGGCGCAGGCGGCGGCCACGCGCCCGGCGCCATTGGATCCGCTGCCGGCGTCAGGCGCTGCCGCCAGGGGCCCACTGGCCGGCCTGGCGCTGGGCGACTGGCTGGCGGCGAACGGCATTCCGAATGCCGGTGACATGGCGCCCTTCGCACAGGGCGCAACTGGCGGGGGAGCGGCCTCGGGAAGCGGCGCGGCCAGGCAAGCACAGGGCGAGCCAGGCGCTGCGAGCGCAGGCGGTGCAGGCAGAGGTGGGGGCGTAGGCGCTGCTGCAGGCCTTGGCGCCGGCACGGGGTCAGGCACTGGTTTCGGCTCAGGCTTGGACACGGGCCATGGCGCAGGCGCTGACACAGGCTCAAGCAAGGGCGCAGGTTCAGGCACGGGCACAGGCACAGGTTCGGATGTGAGTTCGGGCACCGGTACGGGTACCGGCACCGGCACAAGCTCTGGCGCTGGCTCTGGTGGCTCTGGCTCTGGCTCTGGCTCCGGCTCTGGCTCTGGCTCTGGCTCTGGCTCTGGCTCTGGCTCCGGCTCTGGCTCCGGCTCCGGCTCCGGCTCCGGCTCCGGCTCTGGCTCTGGCTCTGGCTCGGCCTCCAGCGGGGCTGTCCAGGGCGGCGGGCATGCCGGGGGCGGCACGCCCACCTGGGTCGACGAGACCCGGCTGATGACACGTCAGGCCGGCAGTGGCGAGGCCTCTGGTGGGGGTGTCCTGGCGGATATCGTCGAGCGTCATTTGCCGGGCTTCAAGGACACCGGTGGTGGCGGCGGCCGTGGCCCCTCAGCGCGGTTGGAGGCCGCGATGCAGGAGGCCCAGGCCCAGCTTCAGGCGCGCACCGGCAGGGCTTCGCGTGCCGCCACGTTGGGCGGCGGCGGTGTCACCGACCTCTCGCCCGAGGCGCTGGTCCAGCAGCTGCAAGAACGCCATGCTGCCCTCAAGGCCGCGGCCAGCACGCCCAGCGAGCGGGCCACCATCGAGTTGGTGGCGCTGATGTTTCAGAGCATCCTGACCGAAGAGCGGCTGCCGGCGGGCATCCGGGTCTGGTTTGCCCGGCTGCAGATGCCCACGCTGCGGGTGGCGTTGGCCGAGCCCGAGTTTTTCTCCAGCGAACAGCATCCGGCGCGGCGGCTGATCGATCGCATGGGTGGCTGTGTGATGGGCTTCGAGGGCACCCACAGCGAGCGCATCGGCCCCGCACTGGAGGCCGAGATCAAGCGCGTGGTGCAGGTGATCGAAGCCTTTCCCGACACGGGTCGGCGCGTCTTTCAGACGGTGCTCACCGAGTTCGAGCAGTTTCTGGAAACCTACTTCCGCGACCGCAGCGACAACACCCGTCGCGGCGTCTCGCTGGCGCAGCAGATCGAGCAGCGCCAGGCCCTGGCCGTGCAATACACCATCGAGCTGCGCAAGATGCTGGAAGGCGTGCCCGTGCCCGACGCGGTGCGCCAGTTCCTGTTCCAGATGTGGGCCGACGTGCTGGCCACGGTGGCGGTGCGCAACGGCAACCACAGCGACGCCATTCACGCCATCCGCGACGCGGCCTCGGAGCTGGTCTGGGCCGTCAGCGCCAAGACCCAGGCCGACGAGCGCCTGGACATGGTGCGCCGCACGCCGGTGCTGATGACCATGCTGCGCCAAGGCATGCATGGCGCGGGCGTGGTCGCGCAGCGTCAGCAAGATGCCTTGACCACGCTGCACGAACCCCTGGCGGCCGCCTTCAGTGCTCAGGCCACTGCCATCGATCCCAGCACGTTGGGCCAGTTGCAGCTGCGGCTGGCCACGCTTGAAGACATGCTGCCCGAGGATGGGTTGGCGCTGGATGAGAGCTGGGTGATGGACGAGGCGCTCTATGAGTACGAAGGCGTCGAGGTGGTGGCCGAGGGCGGCTCCATGCCCACCCCCGAGACCCTGGCCCGGGTCGAGCGCCTGCAGACGGGCGAATCGTTCCTGCTGGAGCGCGGCACGGGCCACCACGAGCCGTTGCGCCTGATCTGGCACGGCGCGCAGCGCCAGCTGTGGCTGTTCGTGGCGCCGCAAGGCTGCCTGCTGTTCCAGAAGGCGCGTCTGGCGGCCTATGTGCAGGCGGGTCTGATGCTGGCGGCGCAGGACGACACCTTGATGACCAAGGCCACGCGCGCGGCGCTGCGGCAGATCAAGCAGGATCCGGCGCGCCTGCTGGCGGCCTGATACGGCTTCGCAATCAAGGCGCTCACTTCGTTCCGTCGCCTTGTGATCACCTTGATTGCAGCCGTATGAGCCGTCAGTGGATGAGCCGGTCCTGGGGGGCGACGAAGAGCTCGTCAAGAATCAGGGCGTCGGGCTCCTGGCCCAGGCTCCACAACACCATCAGCACGATGATCTTCAGCTCGTGCAGCGGCAGCGGGTGGCCGCAGGCGCTGGCGCGCTCCAGCACCAGCTCACGCGCGGTGGGGGTCAGCACGCCGCTGGACTCCAGAAACGTGATGAAGCCCAGGGCCTCGTCGCCCAGCAGGCGGCGCTCGGCCGGCAGGTAGATGCGCACGCTGTGGGTGGTGGGGGCGGGCGCGCCGGGATCCTGGGCACCCAGCACCAGGCCATCCAGCCAGTGCAGCGCGTCCTCGATCTCCTCGCTCTCGAACCCCACGGCCGACAGCTTGCGTGACAGCAGCGCATGGTCGGGCGCCGCATCGGGGCGGCCATAGGTTTCGTAGAGGTAGACCAGCACGTCGAACATGGTGCCCGGATTATCCCGGATTCCCTGCCGCGCCGCCGATCAGCCGCGCCCTCGCCGCTGGTAGCTGCCGCCAGGTAGTCGGGCCACCTGGCCTTGCAACTCCAGCTCCAGCAGCCTGGCGGTGAGCTCGTGGGCGGGCCAACCGGTGCGGGCCACCAGGACGTCCAGATCCAGCGGGTCATGCCCCAACGCCGCCAGCAGGGGGTCGCATTGGGGTGCGGGTGCAGTCACTGCGGGCGCGGCGGCCAGCGGGGGTGCCGGCGCCAGCAGGTGCCCCAGTTCCTGCCAGACGTCGTCACCGGTCTCCACCAGCTTGGCGCCTTGTTTGATCAGCGCATGGCAGCCGCGCGACTGCGGGCTGTGGATGGAGCCAGGGATGGCAAACACCTCGCGCCCGATCTCGGCGGCCAGCCGCGCCGTGATCAGCGAACCCGACTGCGGAGCCGCCTCCACCACCAGCGTGCCCAGGCCAAGACCCGCGATCAGCCGGTTGCGCTTGGGGAAATTGGGCGCCAGTGGCGGCGTGCCGGGGGTGTACTCACTGAGGATGAGGCCGCCGCCGGCGCGGATGCGGGCCGCCAACGCGGCGTGGCGGCGGGGATAGACGATGTCCGGCCCGGTGCCGATGACGGCAATCGTGCCGCCAGGCCCTCGAAGCCCGCCTTCATGGGCGGCGCCGTCGATGCCCAGCGCCAGGCCCGAGACGATGGTCAAGCCCCGCTGGCTCAGATGGGCACCGAAGGCGCGGGCGTTGTCCAGGCCCTGCGCGGTGGCCGCACGGCTGCCGACCATGGCCAGCGCCGGGTTGGCGAGCCGCGACAGGTCGCCCTGGCCAAACAGCAACAGCGGTGGATCGGCGGTTTGCAGCAGCGCGGCCGGGTACACGGCGTCGCCCAAGGTGAAGACGTGGTGGTCGGGCGCCGCGTCCAGCCAGGCCAGACTGGCGGCCAGCACCGGCTCCAGGTCGGCCGGAGGCTTGGCCAGCGCGGCCGCAACGGTTTCGCCCACCTGGCCTCTCCAGGCGGCAGGGCCGGCCTCGAACAAGGTCTGCGGCAGGCCGAACGTCGCCAACAGGCGCCGGGCGCCCACATGGCCCAGGCCGGGCGTGAGGATGAGCCGCAGCCAGGCGGCCAGTTCGTCTGGCGGCGGACGCAGGGCCAAGCTCAGGGTGCCGAGAGCCGGTCACCCGGCTGCACGTCCAGCGCGGCCTGCACCACCAGGCCGTAGGCCACGCGGTCGAACACGCGGAAGACGAACAGCGTGCCTTTGCGTTCGTCCGGCAGCACCAACTGGGCGCCGTCGGCCGGATCCACGCGCGTCTGACCCTTGGTCCAGATGGCCAGCATGTGGCCGGGCTCCACGCCGTTGGCGCTGCCCCGGTTGATGCTGACGATTTGCGTCACGCCCGCATGCAGGCTGTCGCCATAGACGCTGATGATCTGGCCACTGGCATCGGCCGGCGCCGCGTGCGGGGCGTAAGCACCCACTTCGCGACTGATGGCTGGCGCCAGGCGGTCGCCAGCGTTGACCTCTTCGCGCAAGTCGCCCAGCACCACGGTGGCCGGAATGACGGTGGGGTTGCCCTCGGCGTCGCTGCCGCTGCCGCCCAGCCGGGACACGTCGGCATAGCCCACGTGGCGCGCCTCGTAACCCAGCACCTCGCCGGTGGCCGGATCGACCAGTGGCTTGGGGGTGCGGAAGATCTGCCATTGGCGCACATCGCCCACGTTGCCGCGCACGTAGGCCGCCTGGCCGCGGCCCATCAGCACGCGGGCCTCGGCACCGGCCACCACCACGGGCGCGTCGGCCAGTGCATCGGCGTCGAAGACCACGGCCTCGGTCAAAAACGGGGCCAACAGCCGGCGGGGCAGTGCCAGCAGCGGCGCATCGGTCAGTGCCTGCTCGCGCACACGCGGCGACAGCCGCTCGGTGCCGTCACCCACAGGCTGGCCCACCCGCAGCCGGGCGCGGCCATTGGCTTTTTCCAGCACCAGCATCTGGCCGGGGTAGATCAGATGAGGGTTGCGCACGGCGCCCAGGTTCATGCCCCACAGCTCGGGCCAGCGCCAGGGCGAGCGCAGGTAGAGCCTGGAGATATCCCACAGTGTGTCGCCCCGCTTGACGGTGTAGAGGTCGGGCGCGTCGGGCGCCAGTTCGGCCAGGGGCACGCCGGCTTGAGCCACCTGCTGGGCCGTGGTGCGTTGCTGCGGCGTGATGGGGTAGTCGGTGGCATAGGCCGGCGCCATCAAGGCGGCCAGCGCGAGCAAGGCAAGCGGCTTCTTCAACATGCGTCTCCCAGAGGCGGGGTGCCGGAAGGTGCAACAATTCCGGCTCTCGGGCGGCACTCTACTGCAAGGCTGCGCGCCGCAAGCCGTCCAATTGGACGGTGTTCCTCATCCAGCTATGCCTCTGCTCGACATCTTGCGCTACCCCGACCCCCGTCTGCACCGCGTCGCCAAACCGGTGGCCGCGGTGGACGGTCGCATCCGCCAGTTGGCGGCCGACATGATCGAGACCATGTACGCCGCCGACGGCATCGGCCTGGCCGCCACCCAGGTGGACGTGCACGAGCGCCTGCTGGTGATGGACACCTCCGAAGGCCGTGACACCCCGCGCGTGCTCATCAACCCGGAGCTGGTGGCCGCCAGCGATGAAATCGTCAGTGGCCAGGAGGGGTGTCTGTCGGTGCCGGCCGTCTACGACGACGTGCCGCGCCACGCCCGCGTCACCGTGCGGGCGCTGGGCCTCGATGGCCAGCCCTTCCAGTTCGATGCCCAAGGGCTGGAGGCCGTCTGCGTCCAGCACGAGATGGATCACCTGGTGGGCAAGGTTTTCGTCGAATACCTCTCGCCGCTCAAGCGCGAGCGCATCAAGACCCGGCTGCTCAAGCAGGCGCGCGAGCTGCTAAAGAAGTCGGCATGAAGGTGGCCTTTGCCGGCACGCCGGCCTTTGCGGCCGAGGCGCTGGCCGCCATCCATGCCGCCGGCTTTGCCGTGCCGCTGGTGCTGACCCAGCCCGACCGCCCCGCCGGCCGGGGCATGGCGCTGACGGCCAGCGCCGTCAAGCAAACGGCCCTGGCGTTGAACCTGCCCCTGGCGCAGCCGCAAGGGCTCAAGCTGGATGGCCGCTACGCCCAGGATGCCATCGCCGCTCAGGCCGCCCTGGCCGCCGCCGCACCCGACGTCATGGTGGTGGCCGCCTACGGCCTCATCCTGCCCCAGTGGGTGCTCGACCTGCCGCACCTGGGCTGCCTCAACATCCATGCCTCGCTGCTGCCGCGCTGGCGCGGCGCGGCGCCCATCCACCGCGCCATCGAGGCCGGCGACACCGAGACCGGCATCGCCATCATGCAGATGGACGCTGGCCTGGACACCGGCGCCGTCATCGCCACCGCGCGCGAGCCCATGGCGCCCACCGACACCACCGGCACGCTGCACGACCGCCTGGCCACGCTGGGCGCCCGGCTGGTGGTCGAGGTGCTGCGCGGCCTGGGCGACGCCCGCGCCGCCAGCACGCCCCAGCCGGCGGCCGGCGTCAGCTACGCCCACAAAATCGACAAGGCCGAGGCGGCCATCGTCTGGCAGGCGCCTGCGGCGCAGATCGAGCGGCGGCTGCGCGCCTTCTCGCCCGCACCCGGTCTTTACTTCACCCAGGGCGGCCAGCGCATCAAGCTGTGGGCCGCCGAGGTGGTGCCGCTGTCGGCCCCGCCCGGTACGCTGCTGGCCACGCCCACCGGCCTGGCCGTGGCTTGCGGCGAGGGCGCGTTGCGGCCGCTGCAACTGCAGCGGCCCGGCGGCCAGCGCGGGCCGGCCGCAGCCACCTGGCAGGCGCTGGGGCTGGTGGCCGGCGACGTGCTGGCGGCTTGAATCGGCGCGGATCGCCCTCAGTTACACGGCTCTGCCGCCTCTTTCGACCTGGAGTCCCTGCCGATGTTCAACCTGCTGAAAACCGCCGTTCTGATGGCCGCCATCACGGCCCTCTTCATGGCGCTGGGCCAGATGATCGGGGGCCGCCAGGGCATGATGCTGGCGCTGGCCGTCGCCGTGGCCATGAACTTCTTCAGCTACTGGTTCTCGGACAAGATGGTGCTGAAGATGTACAACGCGCGCCAGGTGGACGCCGCCAGCGCGCCGCAGTTCTACGCCATGGTGCAGGACCTGGCCCAGCGGGCGCAGCTGCCCATGCCCAAGGTCTACCTGATCGAGGAAGACGCGCCCAACGCCTTTGCCACCGGCCGCAACCCCGACCATGCCGCCGTGGCCGCCACCACGGGCCTGCTGCGGGCGCTGAGCGAGCGCGAGGTGCGCGGCGTGATGGCGCATGAACTGGCCCACGTCAAACACCGCGACATCCTGATCTCCACCGTCAGCGCCACCATGGCCGGCGCCATTTCCATGCTGGCCAACTTCGCCATGCTGTTTGGTGGGCGCGACGGCAATGGCCGCAGCAACCCCATTGCCAGCATCGCCGTGATGATCCTCGCGCCGCTGGCGGCCAGCCTGATCCAGATGGCCATCAGCCGCGCCCGCGAGTTCGAGGCCGACCGGGGCGGTGCCGAAATCTCGGGCGAGCCGCAGGCGCTGGCCGCCGCGCTGGAGAAGATCGGCCGCATCGCGCGCGGCGTGCCGCTGGAGGCGGCCGAGCGCCACCCCGAGACGGCGCAGATGATGATCATGAACCCGCTGTCGGCTGGTGGCCTGCGCGGCCTCTTCTCCACCCACCCCTCGACCGAGGAGCGCGTGGCCAAGCTGATGGCCATGGCGCGCGGCGGTTAAAGAAATCGGCCGGCCTGGTCGATACGACTGGGCATGTACCGCGTCTTCCTCATTCTGGTCAGCCTGCTGGCGCTGGCCGGCTGCGACCAACTCGGCATCGAGTCGGCCACGCAGATGGCCGAGCGCAAAACCGCCGAGGGCAAGGCCATTGGCGGCGCCTGCCGCCAGGGCGGGCGCGGCATCGAAGACTGCTACGTGCTGAACAAGAAAGCCGACAAGGCCGCCGTCTACGCCGGCTGGCGCGAGATGGACGACTACATGCGCGAGAACAAGCTCGACGCCATGGCGCCCACGCTCTCGCCCCAGGGCGCCGCTGCCCCCGAGCCGGCGGCCAGCAGCGAGGCCGCCGACGCGCACTGACGCCTCCGGCGTCGCTCACGCCAGGTGATCCAGCGGCAGCGCGCCACCGGTCTTGACTTCACCCAGCGCGAAGCTGGTGTGCAAATCCTTGACGTGGGGCAGCCGGAACAGCCGCTCGCGCACCCAGCGTGAGTAGGCGTCCAGGTCGGTAAACAGCGCCTGCAACTCGAACGTACCGGCGCCGCTGATGTAGTGGCAGTGCGTGACCTCGGGCAGCGCCGCCAGCGCCAGCTCCAGGGTGCGCACGGCATCGACATGGTGGCTGTCGGTGTCGATGCGCACAAAGGCCAGCACCCCCAGCCCGATCCGGCGCCGGTCGATCTCGGCCCGGTAGCCGGTGATGATGCCCAGCTGCTCCAGCCGCTTGACCCGCCGCCAGGTGGGCGCGCCCGACAGGCCGATGATGGCCGCCAGCTCGGCGTTGGATTGGCGTGCGTCGCGCTGCAGCGCGGCCAGCAGCGCCACGTCGTAGCGATCGAGTTGGGCGGGTTCGGCCGGCGCTGGCGGGGTTTTCCCTGGGTTTCGGGAATCAAGCAACTGTGTTTCTCCGGATTCTGATATTTGCCATCATTCTTGCGCCAGAGAGTTCATTCTGGCAATGAAAAGAACACACTTATCCCAACCTTGCTCCTACACTGCCCTCATTCATGCGGGCGGTGGATAGGCATCGCTCGCGCTGAGGAGACAACCACCCATGAATGCCCCCCTGCCCGATGCGGTGCGCCGCGCCATCGAGACCGTCACGCTGGATGACAAATACGCACAGCCCGAAGGCATGGCCTTCATGAGTGGGGTGCAGGCGCTGGTGCGGCTGCCCATGCTGCAGCGCGTGCGCGACGTGGCGGCGGGGCTCAACACCGGCGGCTTCGTCAGCGGCTACCGCGGTTCGCCGCTGGGTGGCTATGACCAGATGCTGATGCAGGCGCGCAAACACCTGGCCGCCCACCACGTCACCTTCCAGCCCGGCGTCAACGAGGAACTGGGCGCCACGGCGGTCTGGGGCACGCAGCAGCTGGATCTGTACCCGCAAAAAGCCAAATACGACGGCGTCTTCGGCATCTGGTACGGCAAAGGCCCGGGCGTGGACCGCTGCATCGACGTCTTCAAGCACGCCAACATGGCCGGCACCTCGCGCCACGGCGGCGTGATCGCCATCGCCGGTGACGACCACGTCAGCAAAAGCTCCACCGCCCCGCACCAGAGCGACCACGTGTTCAAGGCGGCCGGCTTCCCGGTCTTCTTCCCTTCCGACGTGCAAGGCATTCTGGACATGGGCCTGCACGCCTTCGCCATGAGCCGCTTTGCCGGCGTGTGGACGGGCATGAAGACCATCCAGGAGGTGGTGGAGTCGGCCACGCGGGTGGACGTCACGCCCGACCGCGTCAAGATCCTGCTGCCCGAGGACTTCCAGATGCCGCCCGGCGGCGTGCACATCCGCTGGCCCGACCCGCCGCTGGAGCAGGAAGCCCGGCTGATGGACTACAAGTGGTATGCGGCCCTGGCCTATGTGCGCGCCAACAAGCTCAACTACAACGTGGTGGCCACATCGCAGGACCGGCTGGGCATCATCGCCAGCGGCAAGGCCTACAACGACACGCGCCAGGCGCTGATCGACCTGGGCCTGTCGGACGACGTGCTGCGCCAGCTGGGCGTGCGCGTGCACAAGGTCAACGTGGTCTGGCCGCTGGAGGCCAGCATCACGCGCGACTTTGCCCAGGGGCTCAAGGAAATCCTGGTCGTCGAGGAAAAGCGCCAGGTCATCGAATACCAGATCAAGGAGCAGCTCTACAACTGGCGCGCCGACGTGCGGCCGCTGGTGCTGGGCAAGTTCGACGAGGAAGAAGGCGACATGACCGGCGGCGAATGGAGCCGCCCCAACCCCGCCGACGCCTGGCTGCTGCGCGCCAAGGCCGACCTGACCCCCGCCATCATCGCCAAGGCCATTGCCCGCCGGCTCAAGAAAATGGGCGTGCCGGAAGACGTGGCGGCACGCATGGATGCGCGCGTGGCCACCATCGAGGCCAAGGAGCGCGAGATCGCCACGCTGGAGATCACCACGGGCGATCGCGTGCCCTGGTTCTGCTCGGGCTGCCCGCACAACACCAGCACCCGCGTGCCCGAGGGCTCGCGCGCCGTGGCCGGCATCGGCTGCCACTACATGGTCAGCTGGATGCCCGGCCGCCAGACCAGCACCTTCACCCAGATGGGCGGTGAGGGCGTGCCCTGGGTGGGCCAGGCGCCGTTCACCGACGAGCCGCACATCTTCACCAACCTGGGCGACGGCACCTACTTCCACTCGGGCCTGCTGGCCATTCGCCAGAGCATTGCGGCCGGCGTCAACATCACCTACAAGATTCTGTACAACGACGCCGTGGCCATGACCGGCGGCCAGCGCGTGGGCGAGCGCCCCGAGGGCCACTCGGTGTTGCAAATCATGCAAAGCCTGCTGGCCGAAGGCGTGGCCAAGCTGGTCATCGTCACCGACAGCCCCGAGAAATACCAGGGCGTCGCGCTGGCACCCGGCGTCACCGTGCACCACCGCGACGAACTCGACCGCATCCAGCGCGAGTTCCGCGAGATCAAGGGCACCTCGGCCATCATCTACGACCAGACCTGCGCCACCGAGAAGCGCCGCCGCCGCAAGCGCGGCACCATGGCCGAGGCCGACAAGCGCGTCATCATCAACGAGCTGGTCTGCGAGGGCTGCGGCGACTGCTCGGTGCAGAGCAACTGCGTCAGCGTCGAGCCACTGGAGACCGAGTTCGGCCGCAAGCGCACCATCAACCAGAACTCCTGCAACAAGGACTTCTCCTGCGTCAAAGGCTTTTGCCCCAGCTTCGTCACCGTGGAGGGCGGCACGCTGAAGAAACCCACGGCCGCCAAGGCCAAGGGCTTTGCCATGCCCGACGTGCCCGAGCCCGCACTGCCGGACAGCCGCGAGGCCTGGGGCATCGTCGTGGCCGGCATTGGCGGCACCGGCGTCATCACCATCGGCCAGTTGCTGGGCATGGCGGCCCATCTGGAAGGCAAGGGCATCGTCACCCAGGACGCGGCCGGCCTCGCGCAAAAAGGCGGCGCCACCTGGAGCCACGTGCAGATTGCCGACACGCCTGAAGCCATTCACACCACCAAGGTGGATACGGCCAAGGCCGACCTCATCATCGGCTGCGAGGAAATCGTCGCCGCCGGCAAGCCCACGCTGACGGTGATGCACCCCGAGCGCACCTTCGTGGCGCTGAACAACCACCAGACGCCCACCTCCAACTTCGTGCTCGACGCCGACTGGCAGCACCCGGGCGGGCGCTGCGAGGAGGCCATTGCGGCGGCCGTCGGCCCGGCGCGGCTGGCCGCGTTCGACGCCGAGGAGGTCTCGGCCAAGCTGCTGGGCGACTCCATCTACACCAACCCGCTGATGCTGGGCTTTGCCTGGCAGCATGGCCGCATCCCGCTGACCCATGCCTCGCTGATGCGCGCCATCGAGCTCAACGGCGTGCAGATCGACAAGAACAAGGCCGCCTTCGAATGGGGCCGCCGCTGCGCCCACGACCTGGCCGCCGTGCAGGCGCTGTACACCACCGGCGAGGTCATCAAACTGGTGCGCCAGCCCTCGCTGGACGAAGTCATCGCCAAGCGCGAAGCCTTCCTGACCGACTACCAGGACGCCGCCTATGCGGCCGACTACCGCCGCTTCGTCGATCAGGTGCGCCAGGCCGAGACGCCGCTGGGCAGCACCCGCCTGAGCCTGGCCGTGGCGCGCTACCTGTTCAAGCTGATGGCCTACAAGGACGAGTACGAGGTCGCCCGCCTGCACACCAGCGCCGCCTTTGCCCAGAAGCTGGCCGACACCTTTGAAGGCAACTACACCGTCACCCACCACCTGGCGCCGCCCAAGCTCGCCAAGACCGACGAGCACGGCCATCTGATCAAGAAAGCCTACGGCCCCTGGGTGCGCAGCGCCTTCGGCCTGCTGGCCAAGATGAAGGGCTTGCGCGGCACCGCCTTCGATCCCTTCGGTCGCACCGAAGAGCGCAAGAGCGAACGCGCGCTGATTGAGCAGTACAAGGCCAGCATCAACCGCCTGCTGACCGGCCTGACCGCCGAGAAGCTGCCGCTGGCGGTGGAGATTGCCTCCATCCCCGAAGACATCCGCGGCTACGGCCACGTCAAGGAGCGCCACCTCGAAGCTGCCCGCACCCGCTGGCAGCAACTCGAAGCGCGCTGGGCGGCTGGCGGTGGCGCCTGACGACGACGGCGACTGGGCCGAGATCGCTCGCGACCTCAGCCCCACCGAGGCCCATTTGATGGCCGGCACGCTGCGGCGTGCCGGCATCACCGCCGAGGTGGCCGACGCCCACCTGGCGCAGGCGCATTCGCTGCTGGCCATTGCGATGGGCGGCACCCGCGTGCGGGTACCCGAGGCGCAACTGAACGCTGCGCGCGACCTGCTGGCCGCCGTGCAGGCCGGGGTGTTCGAGCTGGATGACGACTTCGACCCCGGCCCGCCACCGCAGGGCGCGTGAGTGATGAGCACCGCGCACATCACGTTCACCAAAGGAGCGGGCAAGTTCGACCAGATGACCGTCCATCGAGCGGACGGCGATGAGGTCGTCGCCTGCCCCAAGCAGCGCATCATTCCGCACGACATGGCGCACTACGCGGTTGAGCACACATTGGGCCGGCGCGGTTTTCTGAGCCGTGTCCGCGAGGGTGAGGTGGCCGCGTTCCGGATGCAGCCCGATGCCGAAAGCGACGCGGTCGAGCGGCTGGTGGAGGTGTTTCAGGGCGACGCCTGGTCGGGCGGCACGTCCGCGCCGCAAGACCTGCTGGACCTGTACCACGTCACCTGCGCGGCCAGGGCCTGTCAGCCGCTGGCCGTGACGCTGGCCGACCTCGCGGCGGTGCGCGCCGCCTTCCAGGCGCTGGATGCGCAGTGGCAGGCCCTGCCCGTGGGCCTGCCACTGGCGCTCTGACGCGCCGCTACTTCAACCCACCGCTCAGAAACTGCCGCAGCCGCTCACTTTGCGGTCGCACCAGAATCTCCTTGGGCTTGCCCTGCTCCTCGATCAGCCCCTGGTGCAGAAACACCGCGTGGCCGGCCACCTCGCGGGCGAACTCCATCTCGTGGGTGACCACCAGCATGGTGCGGCCCTCGGCGGCCAGCTCGCGCATGACCTTGAGCACCTCGCCCACCAGCTCGGGGTCCAGCGCACTGGTGGGTTCGTCGAACAGCATGACCTCGGGATCGACCGCCAGCGCGCGGGCAATGGCCACACGCTGCTGCTCGCCGCCCGAAAGCTGGGCCGGATGCACATCCTGCCGGTGCGCCAGGCCCACGCGGGCCAGCAGCGCCTGGCCGCGCTCGATGGCCTCGGCCTTGGGCTGGCCCAGCACGTGGATGGGCGCCTCGATCACGTTCTCCAGCGCCGTGCGGTGCTGCCAGAGGTTGAAGTTCTGGAACACGAAGGCCAGCCGCGCCCGCCAGCGCTGAAGCTGTCTGGCATCGGCCGCCATCAGGCTGCCATCACGGTCGCGCTTGAGGGCCAGTTCTTCGCTACCCAGCTTGAGCGAGCCCTCGTGCGGTTGCTCCAGCAGGTTCAGGCAGCGCAAAAACGTGCTCTTGCCCGAGCCGCTGGCGCCGATCAAGGCCACCACGTCGCCCTTGTGCGCGGTCAGCGAGATGCCGCGCAACACCTCGCGTTGGGCGTACTTCTTGTGGATGTTGTCGGCGGTGAGGGCAAGCGTCATGGTGGTCAGGCAGAAAGAAGCGTGCCGCTGCGCTGGGCCTCACGGCCCGCCACCTTGCCCAGCGTCATGCCGGCATGCGCAAAGCGGCGCAGGTCGCGCGCGAAAAAGAGGCCGTCCACCGGCGCGGCAAGCGTGGTGGTGAGGCCTTCGATGGGGTCGATCAGATCCACCAGCGGCGTGCCGGCCGCCACCGGCGTGCCCGGCGTGGCCAGAAACACCACCATGCCGCCATGCGGGGCGATCAGCGGCATGGAGCCGGCCAGCGGCGTGGCCTCGCAGCGCGCGGGCGGCGGCTCGGGCGCGGGGCCGGCCAGGGCGCCGATGGCGCTGAGGTAGTGGACGATGTGCTGCGCGTCGGCGGCAGCCAGATCGTGCCGCACGTCGGCCTCGCCACGCAGCTCGATGGTGGCGGCCAGGCAGGCAGCGGGCAGCGGGTTGGCGGCCGGCAGGCGCGCGGCCACGTCCACCCAGACCATGGAGCAGGCCTCGTCAAACGGCTCGCCACCCGAGTGCTCGGCCAGCAGCGCCACCTCGGCGCCCAGGTGGCGCGCCAGCAGCTCGCCGCGGCCGGCCCAGGTTTGCGGGGTGGTGTAGAGGTGCAGCACGGCCTCACCGTCGCAATGCAGATCCAGCACCACGTCGGCGTCGATGGCCAGGCCGAGCAGCGTGCGGCGCAGATGGGCCAGCGGGTTGCCGTTGGGCAGCGCGGCCACGGCGTCGCGCAGCGCGGCGCGCACGGTGGCCACGTTGTGCGCCGCGTCGCCAGTCAGCCGGCCTCCGACGGCGGTCAGCACGGCCGGTGCCAGGTCGGTGAACTGCCGGTTGAAGTTCTCGCCGCTGGCCACGTCGAAGCGGCCCTGGTAGCCGCGCAACACCCACTGGTGGGTGCCGATGGGGTTGGCCATGGGCACCAGCACGATCTCGCCCTGGATGTGGCCGGCCGCCTCGGCCGCGTCCAGATGCCGGCGCAGGTGGTGGGCCACCAGCATGCCGGGCACCTCATCGGCATGCAGCGAGCCCTGGATGTAGACCTTGGGCCCGCGCCCCGGCGTGCCGTAGTGCAGGCTGATCAACTGCTGCGTGGTGCCGGGGGTGGCGCTGTGAAGGGTATGGGTTTGGCGTTGCATCAGCGATGGGTCATGGGCGCGAGCCAGCGGCGCTCGGCAAAGCGAAACAGCGCCACCAGCACGAAGGTGATGACGAGGTAGAACACGGCTGCGGTCAGAAAGGCTTCGAACGGCAGGTAGAACTTGGCGTTCATCTCGCGCGCGGCGCCGGTGATGTCCATCAGCGTGACCACGCTGGCCAGCGCGGTGCCGTGCAGCATCAGCACCACCTCGTTGCCGTAGGCGGGCAGCGCGCGGCGAAAGGCTTGCGCCAGCACCACGCGGCGCAGCATCACCCAGCGGCTCATGCCCAGCGCCTTGGCGGCCTCGATTTCGCCCAGCGGCACGGCGCGCATGGCGCCGGCAATGATCTCGGTGGTGTAGGCGCAGGTGTTGATGGCGAATGCCGCCATGGCGCAGAACCAGGCCGACGACAGCAGCGGCCATAGCGCGCTGTCGCGCACGGCCTCAAACTGGGCCAGGCCGTAATAGAGCAGGAACAGCTGCACCAGCAGCGGCGTGCCACGGATCACGTAGGTGAACAGCCACACGGGGCGCGACACCCACGGCGAAGGCAGGCTGCGCAGCATGGCCAGCGGCAGCGCCCCGGCCAGGCCCAGCGCCAGCGCCAACACCAGCAGCTCCAGCGTCGTCAGCGTGCCCGCCCAGTACATGGGCAGGCTGTCGGTGATGGCTTGCCAGTCCATCAGAAGGTCGCCTTACGCACACCGACCGAGAAGCGCGTTTGCAGCCAGGCAAAACCGGCCTCCGAGAGGCTGGTGAAGGCCAGGTAGACCAGCGCCACCGCGCCGTAGAACAAAAAGGGCTCGCGGGTGATGCCGGCGGCCTGGCCGGCGCGGTTCATCAGATCGGCCAGGCCAATGACCGAGACGATGGAGGTGCTCTTGAGCATGACCAGCCAGTTGTTCGACAGCCCCGGCAGCGCATGGCGCAGCATCTGCGGAATGATGACGCGGCGCCAGGTTTGCGTGGGGGTCAGGCCGTAGGCCACGGCGGCCTCGCGCTGGCCGGCGGGCACGGCCAGCACGGCGCCGCGCAACACCTCGGTCAGGTAGGCACCGAAGATGAAGCCGATGGTGGCCACGCCGGCGACGAAGGGGTTGATGTCGATGTAGTCCCAGCCCAGGCGCTCGCCCAGCTGGTTGATCAGCATCTGGCCGCCGTAGAACACCAGCAGCATGGTGACCAGGTCGGGCACGGCGCGCACCAGCGTGGTGTAGAGCGTGGCCACGCCGCGCGCCACACGCGAGCGCGAGAGCTTGGCCGCCGCGCCCAGGAGACCCAGCAGCGCCGCAATGGCCAGCGAGCCCAGCGCCACGCCCAGGGTGACCAGGGCGCCCTGAAGCAGCGCGGGGGCGTAGCCGTGCAGCATTTACTGGCCGAATACGTCGAAGTCGAAGTACTTGGCCTCGATCTTCTTGTAGCTGCCGTCGGCGCGGATGGCGGCGATGGCGGCATTGAACTTCTGCACCAGCGCCGCATCGGCCTTGCGCACGGCGATGCCCGAGCCGGTACCGAAGTATTTGGGGTCGTCCACCGGCTGGCCCAGGAAGGCAAAACCCTTGCCGGCCGGGCGCTTCAAAAAGCCCAGGTCGGCGGCCACCGAGTCGATCAGCAGCACGTCCACGCGGCCGGCGGCCAGGTCGAGAAACGCCTCATCGGCCTTGCCGTAGCGCACGATCTGGCTGCCGGTGTAGATGGCCGTGGCGTAACGGTCCTGCGTGGTCGAGCGCTGCACGCCGATCTTCTTGCCCTTGAGCGCAGCCACCGAGATGTTGGGCGCCAGCGTGGCCTTGCCCACGATGCGCGCCGGGGTGTTGTAGTACTTGTTGGAGAACGCCACCTGGCGCTGGCGCTCTTCGGTGATGGACATGGACGAGATGATGGCGTCGAACTTGCGCGCCTGCAGTGCCGGGATCATGCCGTCCCATTCCTGCTGCACCAGCGTGCACTCGGCGCCCATGCGGGCGCACAGCGCCATGGTGATGTCCACGTCAAAGCCCTTGAGCTTGCCGTCGGTGCCGATCTCGGAGAACGGCGGATATGCCCCCTCGATGCCGATGCGCACCTTCTTCCAGTCGGGCGCCTGGGCATGGGCAAGGCCGGCCGCCAGGGCCAGCGCAGCAAGCAACGTACGGCGAAGCAACATCACAAACCTCCATTCATCGCAGACAGATCACGCACACCACAGCCCAACCCAGCACGCACCGCCGATCCGGCTTCGCCGGTCGACTGGTGCGGCCCCTTGAGGGGCGCGATCTGTGATCGCGTAGGGGTGGTCAAGGTTTCGGCCACGGGGTGAACAACGGACGAGCCATTTTGACGGGCTGCACATCCAGATAGATGTTGGCCACCGTGTAGTCCTCGCCGCCCTGGGCGTCGGTGTACCAGCCCATGCTGTCCTTGCCTTTGTAGAGGCGCAAAGCAAAGCCCAAATCGGCGCGGGCCTGGTCTTCAGGTGCCAGCGCGTCGAACGCCAGGCCTCTTATCTGGGTCAGCTTGCTGTCGATCAGGTAGGCCATGGCGTTGCTGATGATGCGCTCGCCCAGCATGTCCACGTAATAGGGCTCGACCTCGTATTCGGGCTTGTAGCTGGCGGCGTTGGGGTCCAGCTTCTGGCCATCGAGTTTCTCGAGGCTGGGGAAGATGCGGCTTTGCGCCAGGTCGTACTGATCGCCCGCGTCCAGGTAGGTCAGCCTCGCGCCGGTGAAGTTCAGTGCCGGCTGGCTGGCATCGACGTGGATGGCCGACAGGTCCACCAGCAGCGCCCCCTTGGCACCCATCACCTCCACCTGATCGCCATGCACCACGGCGGCGCTGTTTTCCTCAACGCCCAGGCCCAGTTTGTAGCCCTTGGCAATCATCAGCGGAATCATGCGGCCAAAGCGCCCTCGCTTGAGGAAGTGCTGGTCCACGAACACCTTGGGGCCGATGAAGCCCAGGCCCTCGTCGATCTCCTTGCCCGCGCGCAAGTCGCCCTTCATCACGTTGATGACGCTGTAGGCATCGCGGAACATGATCTGGCTCATGATGGCCGCGCCGGCCGAGGTGCCGGCCACCACGCCGCCGCGCCGGTACAGCGCCCAGATCGCATCCAGCATGGGCGTGGAGCGCCCGCCCGGGCGCAGCGTGTCCACGATGCGCTCCTGCGCGCCACCCGAGAAGAACACCCCTTGGGCGAGGTTGATCTCTTCGAGCAGCGCCGGGTCGCGCACGGCCTTGTCGAGGTCCACCCATTTGAAGGCCGGCGCCACCGGCAGCACCTCGGCCTGCGCGCCGCGCTTGACCAGCTGCTCGCTGATGCGCCGGCCGGTCTTGTCGGGGTTTTGCGACGCCGTGCCCAGCACCACCCACTTGGAGCCGCGCCCGCCCGACAAGGCCACCAGCCGACGCCAGATGTCGTCGTTGTCGTCCTGCAGCGCGCCGCCGATGACGACGGCATAGCCTTTGGCGGTATCGGGGGAAGGCATGGCGGGTGATGCAGCCCAGACGGGCGCGCCCAGCAGCAGTGCACAGGTCAGCAACAGGCTGCGACGCGACGGGAGCGTGGGGTGCATGGGCGGTGGCCGAAAGCAAAGCGCCGATGCTAGCCCAAGGCGCTGCGTGCCGAAAAGCCACAGTCTGGGGCGCTGCGGCAGGTCTCGATTGGCAAGCCGCGCTGCGCCCTATATCGTGCTGCGCGTGCCGCCTTGGCCCGCCACCGGAAGTAACCATGATCGCCAGACCGCTTGCGCTTCGCTTCGTTCCCCGCGTCATTGCCCTGGCCGCCACCCTGGCCGCCAGCGGTGCCTGGGCCCAAGAGGCCCCGCCCGCGCCGGAGGCGCCGGCCGCAGCGCCGCAGCGCGTCGTCATCACCGGTTCGGCCATCAAGCGCATCGACGCCGAGACGGCGCTGCCGGTGCAGGTGATCCGGCGCGAGGACATCGTCAAGGCGGGCCTGACCACCGCCGCCGAAATCATGGCCAAGCTGTCGGCCAACGCCAAAGGCCTGACCGACGGTGGCAGCATCTCCATCGGCGGCTACCACGACCAGACCGGCCTCAACAGCGTCAACCTGCGCGGCATCGGCACCAGCAGCACGCTGGTGCTGCTCAATGGCCGGCGCATGGCCAACTTCGCCTCGCCCGGTGACGACGCCGGGGTCGATCTGAACAACATCCCTGCCGCCGCCATCGAGCGCGTCGAGGTGCTGCTCGACGGCGCCTCGGCCCTCTACGGCACCGACGCCATCGGCGGCGTCGTCAACTTCATCACCCGCACCGACTTCGAGGGCGCCGAGGTCAACGCCTACGTGGGGGCCACGCAGGAAGGCGGCGCGGGCAAGCGCGAGTTCTCCATCGCAGCCGGCGTCGGCAATCTGGACGAAGACGGCTTCAACGTCTTTGGCGTCTTCGACGTGCAGCGCACCGGCGCGCTGAACGCCAACCAGCGCCAGTTCATCAGCGACCTGAAGATTCCCGAGCGGCTGCCCCACCTGCTGTCCAGCGCCACCAGCCCCGGCAACATCCGCCTGTCCAGCTCGCAGCGCAACCTGCTGCAGGACGAGGGTTTTTCCACCAACGGCAAAGACGTCATCGTCAACCGCACCATCAACCTGAGCGCGCCCGAGTGCAGCCCGCCGCACACGCTGTACCTGCCCAACGGCATCGGCGGCGTGGACGGCTGCACCTTCGACTACATGCGCGACGTGGAGCTCTACCCCAAGAGCGACAAGCTCAGCTTCCTGGGCCGCGGCGTGTTCAAGCTGAACAACGACCACCAGGCCTATGCCGAGCTGTCGGCGGCGCGGGCCAAGTCGTATTACGTGGGCACCTCCAACCGGGTGGATGCCGACATGGACGTCTCGCTGATCCCCGAGCTGGCGGCCACGGGCCTGGGCGCGCTGGACCCCGACGACGAAGACCGCATCATCACCGTGCGCACCCGCATCCTCGATGCCGGCCGCCGGGTCAGCGAGCTGACCAGCACCGGTACCCGCCTCGTCGCCGGTGTCATGGGCACGCTGGGCAGTTGGGACTACGACGTGGCGCTGAACCGCAGTGTCAACACCGTGAGCGACCGCGACAAACATGGCTACCTGCTCTACACCCCGCTGATGAAAGGCTATGCCGACGGCACGCTCAATCCCTTTGGCCCGCAGGACGCGGCTGGGCAGGCGTATCTGGACGACATCCAGGTCGATGAGGTGGTGCGCCGCGCGCGCGGCACCATGACCGGCATCGACGGCAAGCTCTCGACGACCTTGGGCCAAATGGCTGGCGGCCCCATGGGGCTGGCCGTGGGCACCGAGTTCCGCCGCGAATCGGCCTGGTTCCGTCCGTCGGCGCTGCTGGTCAGCGACGAAATCACCGGCGATGCCTCGCCCGGCGAAGGCCAGGAGACCGACAACGGCCGCAACGTGGCCGGCCTCTATGGCGAGCTGGCGCTGCCGGTGGCCAAGGGGCTGGAGTTGCAGGTGGCCGCCCGCTACGACCACTACCAGGGCGTGGGTGGCACCTTCAACCCCAAGGCCGGCATCCGCTGGCAGCCGGCCGCCGAGTGGGTGGTGCGCGGCTCGATGGGCACGGGCTTCAGGGCGCCCTCGCTGGCCGATCTCTACCGGCCGGCGCGGGGCAGCCAGACCTCGGTGCTGCCCGACCCGGTCTACTGCGCCACGGAAGACAACGACTTTTCCATCTGTGCCGACAACTGGGACACCCGCATCTACAGCAACCCCAACCTCAAGCCCGAGCGCAGCACGCAGTTCTCGGCTGGGGTCATCTTCCAGCCCACGGCCAACTGGAGCTTCAGCGCCGACTACTGGAACATCAAGAAGCGCGACATCATCAGCACCATCGGCGAGGACGTGATCCTGGCCAACCCCACCAAGTACGCCAACCTCATCCACCGCTACAACCAGGACGGCAACCCGTTCTGCGACTACGACCCCGACGACGTGGGCATTTGCTACATCGATCTGGTCAAGGAAAACCGCGGCCGCCTGCGCACCGCAGGGCTGGATCTGGTGGCCGAGTTGCGCGGCGTCAAGACCTAATGGGGCACCTGGGGCGCGCGCCTGGCCGGCACCGTGGTCTTGCAGTCCGAGCAGCAGACCGCGCCGGGCGACCCCTATGTCAGCAACCTGGGCCGCTTCGTCACCGACGGCGTGGTGCAGCGCTGGCGCCACCGCCTGACCATCGATTGGGAGCATGGCCCCTACAGCCTGATGCTGGGCAACAGCTACATGTCCAGCTACGACGACCAGAACTCGGCCATCGACACCGACTCCGGCAGCGTGGTGACCAAGAACCGCGTGGCCGCCTACTCGCTGTGGGATCTCTCCGGCGCCTGGGCCGTGACCCGCGAGCTCAAGCTGCGCGCCGGCGTGCAGAACCTGCTCAACACCTCGCCGCCGTTCTCCAACCAGGCCTATTACTTCATCAACGGCTACGACCCCAGCTACACCGATCCGCGCGGACGCTTTTACTACCTGAGCGCCACCTACCGCTTCAACTGAAGCGGTGCGGCGCAAAGGGTGATGTGCCCCATACGCTTGCAGGCGGGCGGCCCTGGATGCATGATGCCGGGATCAGTCCGGCCTCGTCAGTCATGACGGGGCCCGGCGTTCGGCCTGCACACGCGCCTGACCGGCGGGGGCTGCATGGGCCTCCACAGGCGTGGAGTTGAGAGGCTGCGGGTTGCGGGCGGCATCAGGCCACCCGCGCAAGCCCCGCGACCCGGCGGCAGCCGCGTCGGTGTAGAACAGGTCATCTGCATGCATTTCGCCCCTTTGGCCTTGGTACCGGTTGCGTTGCGCGCCGTGCTGTTGTGCGCGGTGGCGGCGAGCCTGGTCCAGCCACTGCGGGCCCAGCGTCCAGAGCCACCCCGCCCTGCGCCGGCATCGGCGCCCGCCGCGCAGGAGGTGTTGCTGCCGGCGCCGCAGGTCCAGGCGCTGGTGCCGCAGACGGTGACGCGCCACGCACTGGGTGAGGCGGTTTCGGTGCGCCTGGGGCAGCCCCTGAGCGGCTTGACCCTCAACCCCGGCATGGGGTTGCGGGTGGGCGTGGTCTCCAGCCTGACCATCGATGCCGACGGCATGATGTGGGTGGGCGGCAGCGCCGGCATCCAGCGCTTCGACGGTCGCAACCTCAGCGAGCCGCTGCGCCATCAGCAACGGGTGCAGCCGCAGGCCTCGGTGCGCGAACCCGAGCAGCCTCAGCAGCGCGGGCCCGATGCCGACGCCTTGCGCGACATTGAAATGCTGCACGCGCAGGGGCCGTGGCTGTACTACACCACGCAGGACGGCGTGTTTTCCTATTACCGGCCCACAGGGCTGTCGCGACAGATTGCCGACGACGGCAGCGGCTGGAAGGACGTGGAGCCGGAGGCCGGGGAGCGGCCCTATCGCGTCCGGCCGCAAACCCAGTGGTGCCTGGCCGGCCCCAACCGGCTGCTGGCCCTGTCCGAGGCGGCGCCCACGCGCCAGCTGCGCGACATCGATCTGGCCAGTGGCGCCGTGCGGCGGGTGGAGTTGCCGGGCGTCCCCAGCGACAGCGCCATCGTGATCACGCCGCTGTGCAACGCCACCTACCTCATCTGGGTGGATCACGGCCTGGGCAAGTTGCGACGCTACCGCCTGTCGGACGGTGCCTTGCGCGATATCGAATTGCCGCCCGACATGCTGCCCGAGCCCAGGGCGCGGGACGCCGGCTGGTCGCTGTTGGCCTGGTCGCTGGACGGCCAGCCGCTGCTGGGCACCAGCCAGGGCGTGGCACGGCTCGACTTTGCCGCCGCACGGCTGGTGCTCGATCCGGCGCTGTCGCAAGGGCTCAAGGGCTCGCGGCTCACGGGCTACGAGCGTGAGGTCTGGCGACTGAGCACCGGCACGTCCCGCCTGTGGGTCAGCCGCCGGGGCTCCGAGCTGTTCGAGGTGACCCCCGATGGGGCCGTGGCCTCGCACCGGCTGGGCTGGACGCAAGGCATCACCGAGTCGGGCGTCAGACCGATTTTTGGCCTGGTCACCACCGTCTATGGCACGCAGGAATGGATCTGGCTGCTGCAGGGCGAGAGCGTGGTGGGGTATATGCGCGACACCGCGCCGCAAATCGTCTCGACCACCGTGCACGCCGACGACGTCGGGCATTTCCGGGCCGACGTCTGGGGCGTGTGCGACGACGCGACGGGCCAGCGCTGGGTGATCAACTCACTGGGTCAGGTGGGGGTGCACGCGCTGCGCGGTCCCCAACGGCTGCATGTGCTGCCCGACGTGGTGGGTGTCAGCCAGGGGCGCTGCATGGGCGGATCGCTGTGGGCGCTGAGTCAGGGCGGGCTGGTGCAGTTGACGCGCGTGGCCGACACCGTCGAGGTGCGGCGTTTTCGGGCGCTGGACAACCTCGGCACCGGCACGCGGGTGCGCATGCAGCAGGTCGATGACGAGCGGCTGCTGCTGCTGACGCCGCAGCGCGTCCGGCTGCTGGACGTGCGCAAACAAGAGGTGCTGACGCAGGCGCTGCCCGGTTATTTCAAAGCCCTGATGGCGCCGCCATTGCCACGGCCGGGCCACCCTGATCAGGCACTGGTCAGCGGCCCGGGGGCTGACACCATGACGCTGGTGTCGCTGGACATGCGGCGCATCTGGCCGCTGCATCTGGCCGCGCCGTCCGAGCCGGCGGCGCTCGCACCGACGCGGGTGCCGCCCATGGAGCTGGCCGCCTGGGTTGACGAGGAGCGCCTGATCGCCGTGCGCCACGACGGCCAGAGCCGGGTGCTGTGGGTGTCGGACACGGGGCAGGTGGCGCGCGTGGAGCCCCTGCGCCTGTGGCCTTGGTGGCGTGGCCGTGTCGGCTATTGCGCCCTGCCCGGCTACGGTGGCAGCGCCATCTTGTCCACCACCCAGGGGCTGGCCCAGATCAGCCTGACGGCCGCGCAGGCCGACTACCTGACGCAGCGCGAAGGCGTGGCGTGGGACGACTTCAATGCCGATGCCTGCTCGCTGCGCGGCAGCCGGATGCTGTTCGGCGCCACCATGGGCTGGACCGAGGTCGATACCACCAGCCAGGTGAACAAAGACCAGTTGCCGGTGCCGATGCTGCTGATGGTGGGCGAGGGGCGCGAGCCCATGCGGGCCTGGGCGCCAGGGGTTGACGAGGTGTTGGCCATCGACGAGCAATCGGGCGTGCTGAGACTGGATATCGGCCTGGATCGCTTCAGCGGCCGGCATGACTTCGACCTGTACTACCGGCTCAAAGGGGTGGAGCCGGCCTGGCGGCGCAGCGCCGATGGCGGGCGGGTGGAGTTTGCCGGCCTGCGCGCGGGCGACTACGAGATCGAGTACGGCTTTGCCGACGACCTGGGCGACCCGGAGGCGGTGCGCAGCGTCACGCTGACGGTGCGCGCACCCTGGTGGCGCAGCAGCGCCATGCTCATCCTCGTCGCGCTGGCGCTGGCGGCCGTGCTGGCAGCCTGGTCGGTGCAGCAGCGGCGCAACCTGGCCCGCCTGGGCGCGTCGCGCCAGCAGCTCAGCCTGGCGCTGGAAGGCTCGGCCGGGGTGTTGTGGGATCGCTGCGAGGGACAGGTCTCGTGCACCGACGCACCCTGGCTGCAGCTGACCGCCAACGACCTCTCGGGCACCGTCGCCTCGTTCGAGGAGCGCATCCACCCCGAGGACTTGCCGCGCTACAAGGCGGCGGTGCAGCTGTGCGAAGCCCACCTCTCCGAAGGGTTGTTCATCGAATACCGGCTGCGCCATGCCAAGGGGCATTGGGTCTGGGTGCGCGATGCCGGGCGCGCGTTTGCCCGCCTGGGGCCGGACATGCCGGCACCGCGGCTGGTGGGCACGCTGCACGAAATCAGCCACGTCAAGCAGATCGAGGAAGACCTGCGTCGCATGGCCAGCACCGACGAGCTCACCGGCCTGCCCAACCGGCGCGAATGCAACCGCTTCATCGACGCCGCCATCTCGCGCACGCTGGCTCGCGGCACCTCGTTTTGCCTGCTGTTCCTCGACCTCAACCAGTTCAAGACCATCAACGACTCGCTGGGCCACAGCTTTGGTGACGCCTTGCTGCGCCGCGTGGCGTCCGACCTGACGCGGGCGCTGCCGCGCAAGGGCACGCTGTTCCGGCTGGGGGGCGATGAATTCGTGGTCTGCCTGCAGGAGTGCGACGTCGCCCAGGGCGAGCGGGTGGCGCAGACCCTGCTCGACGCGCTCAGTGGCATCCGCAACATCAACGGCGTGGACGTGCACGTCACAGGGGCGTTCGGCATCGCCGCCTGCCCGCAGCATGCCGATTCGCGCAAGGAGTTGCTGCAGTTTGCCGATGCGGCCATGTATGCGGCCAAGGCCAGCGGCCCGCACAGCTACATGGTGTTCGAGATGCAGGACGCATCGCGGCTGGTGCAGCGCGCCCACATCGAGGCCGCGCTGGCCCAAGGCCTGGCGCGCCGCGATTTCAGGGTGCTGTACCAGCCCATCTGCGACGCCCAGACCCGCCGGACCTGCCGCTACGAGGCGCTGCTGCGCTGGCAGCACCCGCAGTTCACGGAAGAGCCGCTGCAGCGGGTCATCGACATCCTGGAAACCAGCGGCCTGATCCGCAGCGTGGGCGCCTGGGTGCTGGACCAGGCCCTGGCCGACCACCACACGCTGTGTGCGCTCAACCCGGACGAGCCCGCGCTGGGCATTTGCGTCAACGTCTCGGTGCACCAGTTGCGCGATGCCGGCTTTGTGCAGGAAGTCGAGGCGGCCTGCCAGCGCCACGACGTGGCGCCCCATGCCCTGGAGATCGAGGTGACCGAGTCCGTGCTGGCCAGCACCCACGAATGCATCAGCCACACGCTGGGGCGCCTGCGTGCCCTGGGTGTGGGCGTGAGCATCGACGACTTCGGCGTGGGCTACTCATCGCTGAGCTATCTGCAATCGCTGCCGGCCACCACCTTGAAGATCGACAAGTCCTTCATCGATGGCATCGACAGCAACGAAGTCTCGCGCAAGCTGTGCATGTCGCTGATCTCCATGGCCCATGCGCTGGGGCTGCGCGTGGTGGCCGAGGGCGTGGAGCGCGAGGCCCAGCTGCGCGACCTGCAAAGTGGCGGCTGCGAGGAAGTCCAGGGCTACCTGTTCGCGCGCCCGATGGAGCTGGCGGCCATGCAGCAAAAGGCCAGCACCGCGCCCGCAGGCTAGGCCGCCACAACACCCGCCAGCGCGGCATGGCGCAGCGACCGCCACGCCAGTCGCGCGGCCTGACGGGGTCGCCAGGGGCTGACGAAGGCGCGGGCGCCGGCCGGCAGTTGCAGGCGCTGGCCAGGCTGCAGCACCCAGTCCTCGGCCTGGCCCGAGACGGTCAGCCAGATCGTGCCCTCCAGCGCTTCGACCTGACCCGCCAGGCTGGTCTGCAGCACCTCGCCGGCAGGCAGGGTGAAGGTGGTGTCGGCATTGAGTTGCATGGTGACTCTCCGGTTGCGGTGCCGCTATCTTCCGTGTCCCGAGGGTTGGGTGTCCAATGGCGATTGCGTTCACCATTGATGAGTCCTGAGCATGAATCAACGTCCGCTCGCGCTGGTCAGCCTGCGCACCTTCGAGGCCGTGGCGCGGCGCCTGTCGTTCAGCGGCGCAGCCGACGAGCTGCACCTGACGCAAAGCGCGGTCAGCCGCCAGATCCAGGCGCTGGAGGCCGAACTGGGCGCGCCGCTGTTCAGCCGCGCCACGCGCCGCGTGGAGTTGACCGTGGCCGGCCAGGCGTTGAGCAGCGCCGTGGTGCCGGCGCTGGCGCGCATCGACGCCGCCGTGACTGCGCTGCGCCAGCAGCGCGCGCGGCGCCACCTCACCGTCAGCACCTATGCCTCGTTCGCCACCAGCTGGCTGCTGCCGCGGCTGGCGGGGTTCCAGCAACAGCACCCCGACATCGACATCCGCATCTCCACCCAGGACCACCTGATCACGCTGGAAGAGCCCGACGTGGACGTGGCGCTGCGCCACCACTTCGACGCCACCGTGCCGCCCGGTGGCGAGCGCCTTTTTGGCTCGGTGCTGACCCCCGTGGTGGGGCCGCTGACGGCCCAGGGCGGCCCGCCGCTGAACCAGCCGGCCGACCTGGCCCGCCACACCTTGATCGAGCCCGACGACCCGCGCGATGCGGTCAACCACTACAGCTGGAGCTATTGGCTGGCCGCCCAGGGCCTGCCCGGCCTGATGCCCCAGCGCTGGCTGTACCTGCACTACACCCACCAGCAGGCGCAGGCCGCGGCTGCCGGCCAGGGCGTGGCGCTGGCGCACCTGGCGCTGGTGCACCAGACGCTGGATCGGGGCGAGCTGGTGGAGCCGTTCGGCGCGCCGGGCCGGCTGCGCCTGCCCGGCGCCCATTGGCTGGTGCTGCTGCCAGGGGCGCGGCTGCGGCCCGAGCTGCGCGCGTTCGCCCAGTGGCTGCGCGACGAGGCGGCGCTGACCCGGGCCCGGATTGATGCCGACCAGGCATGATCACCATGCGCCGGACTCACCCATGGACCGGCCGGCGTTGGCTACCATGCCGGCCATGATGAAACTGGTCATTGGCAACAAGAACTACTCGTCCTGGTCCATGCGGCCCTGGGTGTTGATGCGTGAATTCGGCCTGCCGTTCGAGGAAGTGCGGCTGCGCTTCGACAGCTTCGCCCCCGACTCGGCCTTCAAGAAGGCGGTGGCGCGCTACAGCCCCGTGGGCCGCGTGCCGGTGCTGGTGCTGGCGGATGGCCTGGCGGTGTGGGACACGCTGGCCATTGCCGAGACGCTGGCCGAGCAGTTTCCGGCGCTGCCGCTGTGGCCGCAGCAAGCCGGCCTGCGCGCCCGTGCCCGCAGCCTGTGCGCCGAAATGCATGCGGGCTTTGGCGCGCTGCGCGGGCATTGCGGCATGAACATCGAAGCCCGCCTGCCCGAGGTGGGGGCCCGGCTGCTGGCCGAGCACCCCGCGCTGCGCAGCGACCTGGCGCGGCTGGAGACGCTGTGGGGCGAGGCGCTGGCTGCGTCGGGTGGCCCGTTTCTGTTCGGTGCCTACGGCATCGTCGATGCGTTCTACGCCCCGGTGGCCACCCGGCTGCGCACCTACGGCCTGCCCGTGGCGGCCCCGGCCCAGGCCTATGCGGACCGGCTGCTGGCCACGGCCGGCGTGCGGGCCTGGGAGGCCGACGCGCTGGCCGAAGCCGACTTCCTGGCTTTTGAAGAGCCCTACCGTCAGGAACGCGGCGCCCGCTAGCCGCGCGCCACTTCGGCCAGCAGCGCCTGCGCGGCCAACTGGCCCAGGCGGTTGGATGCCAGCGGGCTGTCGCCGGTCAGCAGCTTGCGGTCCTGGTGGGTGGCGCCGCTGATGTCCTGGTTGACCAGCTCCACGCCCAAGGCCTGCAGCCGCTCGCCGAAGAACCACGTCAACTGGCCGGGCATGTAGCCCATGGCGGGCGTCTGGCGGTCCATGGCGTCGGGGAAGGCGCAGATGCGGTAGCCCTTGAGCGGGTAGTCGGCCGCCGCCCGACCCTCGCCGGCCGCCAGCAGCGCGGCCGGGCCGTGGCACAGCGAGATCAGGTGCTTGTCCTGTGCCAGCGCCCAGTCCAGCACGGCCTTGACGTCACGGCTGCCGGGCAGGCCGATCAGCGCACCGTGGCCGCCGGGGATGAAGACGGCCAGGTAGTCCGAATCAGCGCCCAGCCGCTGGGCCACCACCTCATCGAGCTTGAGCGGCTGGCGCAGCCTGGGCAGGTAGCGGGCGTAAAACGCCTGGACGGCTTCGTCCTGCTGCGGCATGGCCCACTGCTCCAGCTTGACGGCGTTGCCCGACAGCGTGGCGATGTCCATCTCGAAACCCGCCGCATCCAGGTGGATCATGGGCAACAGCATCTCGATGGGATGGTTGCCGGTGGAGAACAAGGTGCCGTTGGCCAGCGGCAGGTAGCGCTCGTCGGCCGCGATGACCAGCACCTTCCAGCGCCCGCCGGTGTAGCGGCCCGGGTAGCTGGCGCCGGCCAGGTCAGACCTGGGCGCCGTGAATTGGCTGAGCGAGTAAGGCGAGGGGAAGAACGCGCCGTACTCGGCCGGATCGGGGCGGGGGGCGTGGTCAGGGCTGGGGGTGTTCATCAAGAGGTCTCCTGGGGTTGGACTGCATTGGGGGTATCGAGCCACGGCGCCTGCCAGCCACCGCCCAGCGCCTGGATCAGGCCGATGGCCGCCTGCTGGCGCTGCAGCTGCAGCTGCATCACCGTGCGGCGCGACGTCAGCGTGCTGGCCTGGGCGGTGACCACGCTGGTGTAGTCGGCGAGGCCGGCCTCGTAGCTGTTCATGATGCGCTGCTCGGCGGCGGCCGCCGCATCGGCGGCGGTGCGCACATGCTCGATCTGCACCGCCAGCGTGGCCAGCGCCGTGAGCTGGTCTTCGACCTCGCCCATGGCGGTGAGGGCGGTCTGGCGGTAGCTGGCGCTGGCCGCCTGGTGGGCCGCCAGCGCCGCGTCCACGGCGGCGCTGCGCGCACCGGCGTCCAGCAGCGTCTGGGCCAGCGAGGCGCCCAGCGACCAGGCCAGTGTGGGCGTGGCGGCCAGGTCGGCCAGGCTGCCGGCGCTGCCGCCCAGGCCGACGCTGAGATTGAGGCCGGGAAACCAGGCGGCCCGCGCCACGCCGATGCCGGCGTTGGCGGCGGCCACGGCGCGCTCGGCGGCGGCCACGTCGGGGCGGCGCAGCAGCAGCGCGGCGGGCAGCTCGGGCGGCACCGCCGGCACCTGGGTCGCCCAGGTCGCCGGGGCCAGGTCGAACGCGGCCGGCGGCACGCCGACGAGCAGCGCCACGGCATGCTCCAGCTGGTCGCGACTGCCCTGCAAGGCCACGCGACTGGCCTGGGCGCTGGCCAGCGTGCTGTGGGCCTGCAGCAAGTCGGTGTGGGCGGCCACGCCCACGTCGTAGCGGTTGCCGGTGATGCGGGCGGCGCGCTGGTAGCCGACGAGGATGTCGTCCAGCAAGGCCAGCTCGGCATCGGCCGCACGCAGGGCGAAATAGCTGGTGGCCAGGCTGCCCTGGGCGGCCAGCCGGGCCGCCGCCAGGTCGGCCTGGCTGGCCTGCACGTTCGCGTCCTGGGCACGGGCGGTGTCGGCCAGCCGGCCCCAGAGGTCGGGCGCCCAGCTGGCCGAGAGGCCGGCCGAGGCCGAGCCGCCGGCCGGGCGGCCGCTGCGCTGGGTGCTGGCCTGGACGCCCAGCGTGGGCCACAGCGCTGCGTTGGCCTGGCGCGCCAGCGCATCGGCCTGGGCCACGTTGGCCAGCGCCTGCGCCAGGCTGGGGTTGTGCAACTCGACGCGCGCCATCAGCGCGTCCAGCTCGGTGTCGCCAAACAGCCGCCACCAGTGGCCCGTCTGCCAGTGGCGCAGCGCCTCGGTGCTGACCCAGCCGGCGGGTGCGGTGCTCTTCCAGCTGGCCGCCAGCGGCACCAGGGGCGGGGTCTGGGTGGGGGCCAGGCTGCAGGCGGCCAGCAGCGCGGCCCCCATGGCGGCGAGCCCGGTTGTGAGGCGAGGTCGTTCAAGGGTCACGGCGGCCGGTCCTTTGGTCATGCGGCGCTGGCTCGCGCCAGGTGGGCCTCGCCCGGGGTGCGGCGGCGCAGCCGGTCGAGCAGCACGTAGACGGCGGGCGTGGTCAGCAGGGTCAGCACCTGGCTGGCCAGCAGCCCGCCGACGATGGTCACGCCCAGCGGCTGGCGCAACTCGGCGCCCTGGCCAAAGCCGATGGCCAGCGGCAGCGCCCCCAGGCCGGCGGCCAGGGTGGTCATCACGATGGGCCGAAAGCGCAGCAGGCAGGCCTCGCGCACGGCCTGGGTGGCGCTCAGGCCGCGTGCGCGCTCGGCATCGAGCGCAAAGTCGATGATGAGGATGGCGTTCTTCTTGACGATGCCGATCAGCAGAAACACCCCGATCAGCGCCATGATGGAAAACTCCATCTTCAGCGCCAGCAGCGCCAGCACGGCGCCAAAGCCGGCGCTGGGCAGCGTGGTCAGCACGGTGATGGGGTGGATCAGGCTTTCGTACAAGATGCCCAGCACGATGTAGATGACGACGATGGCGGCCACGATCAGCAGCGTCTGCTGCGACTGCGTCTGCTGTGCGGCCGCCGCCGCGCCGGAGAACGCGCCACGCACGCTGTTGGGCATGCCGATGGCATCGACAGCGGCCAGCACGGCGGCACGGCCCTGCTCCAGCGAGACGCCGTCGGCCAGGTTGAACGAGAGGGTGTTGGACAACTCGCCGCCGTCGTGCCAGACGCCAGTGGGCACGGCGCGTTCGGCAAAGCTGGCAAAGGCCGCCAGCGGCACCAGCGTGGCCGGCGCGGTGGAGATGGCCTGCCCGGTGGACGCATTGCGCAGCCCGGGGTTGGCGGAGGTGCCTTCGGTGGCCGCGCTGTCGCTGCGGGGCACCCACACGTCGCGCAGCACCACCGGCGAGCGGCTGTGGGCTGGCGCCCATTCCATCACCACGGCGTACTGGTTGAGGTCGCTGTACATGGTGGCCACCTGGCGCTGGCCGAAGGCGTTGTAGAGCGCGGTGTCCACGGCGCTCAGGCTCACGCCCAGGCTGGCGGCCTGGTCGCGATCCACCCGCACAAAGGTCTCGACGCCGTTTTCGCTCAGGTCGTCGCCATCCACGTCGGTGAGCAGTGGCTCGCGCTTCATCTGCTCGGCCAGCTTCAGCGTCCAGGCGTTGAGGTCGGCCTGGTTGTCGCTCTTGAGGGTGTACTGGTAGGTGCTGTTGCTGCTGCGCCCGCCCATGCGCAGCTCCTGCACCGGGTTCAAAAACACGCGCAGCCCGGTGATGCGGCCCAGCGGCGCGCGCAGCCGGCTGATGACGTCGCGGGTGGCCTCGCCCTTGGGGCGCTCGCTGGCCGGCTTGAGCGCCATCGACAGAAAGCCGCCGCCCGAGCGCCCGCCACCGGCAAAGGCCACCACCGTGCCCACCGAGGGGTCGGCACGGATGATGTCCACGGCCTGCTGCAGCTTGTCGGCCATGGCGCTGGACGAAATGCTCTGGTCAGCACGCAGGCCGCCCATGATCTGACCGTTGTCCTGCTCAGGGAAAAAGCCTTTGGTGATGGCCGCGAACAGGTAGCCGTTGAGCCCGATGACCACCGCCAGCACCGCCACCACCAGCCAGGGCGAGGCCAGTGCCCAGTCCAGCGTGCGGGCGTAGCCGCCCAGCAGCCGGGTGCCACCCGCCTGCGCCTTGGCCGCCAGCCACCGGCGCAGCCGCCCGGCGGCGCTTTGGCGCGGTGCGCGGGCCGGTGCCTGGTGGCGCAGCAGCAGCGCGCACAGCATGGGCGTGGTGGTGAGCGAGATGACCAGCGAGATCATCACCGCCGCCGACAGCGTGACGGCGAACTCGCGAAACAGCCGCCCCACCTGATCGCCCATGAACAGCAGCGGAATGAACACCGCCACCAGCGAGACGCTGATGGTCAGCACCGTGAAGCCCACCTCGCGGGCGCCGTCCAGCACGGCTTGCAGGCGCGAACGCCCCCGCTCCAGGTGTCGGGCAATGTTTTCAAGCACGACGATGGCGTCGTCGACCACGAAGCCGGTGGCCACCGTCAGCGCCATCAGCGTCAGGTTGTTGAGCGAAAAACCCAGCAGGTACATCACGGCGAACGTGCCCAGCAGCGAGGTCACCGTGGCCACCGCCGGAATCAGCGCCGCCCGCACGGTACCCAGAAACAGGCCCACCACCAGCACCACCAGCCCCACGGCGATGACCAGCGTGATCTCCACCTCTTTGACCGACGCCCGCACCGAGCCGGTGCGATCGATGGCGGTGTGCAGCGTGATGTCGGGCGGCAGTTGGGCACGCAGCTGCGGCAGCACGGCCTCGATGGCGTTGGCGGTGGCGATCAGGTTGGCGTCGGGCTGCTGGGTGATGCTGACGACGACGGCGGGCTCGCCGTTGAACATGCCGCGCGTGCGGGTGTCCTGCACGCTGTCGGTGACCTCGGCCACCTGGGCCAGGCGCACCTCCTGGCCGTTGCGCATGGCGACGATGAGGTCGCGGTAGGCCGCCGCGCGCAACCCCGGCGGCGGGGTCAGCACCTGCAGCGCGCGGCCGTCGGCGCTGCGGCCCACCTCGACCACGCCCTTGGGCCGGTTGGCGTTGTTGGCCTGGATGGCCGCGCGCACGTCCTCGGAGGAGATGCCCAGCTCCTGCAGCACGAAGGGGTTGAGCGCCACCCGCACCGCCGGCAGTGAGCCGCCGCCCAGCTCCACGTCGCCCACACCCTTGATCTGCAGCAGCCGCTGGCTGACGATGTTGCTGACCGCGTCGTAGATCTGGCCCGGCGTGCGCGTCTGGGAGGTCAGCGCCAGAATCAGAAAAGGCTGCGCCGCCGGGTTGGCCTTGCGGTAGGTGGGGTTGCTGCGCAGGTTGGCGGGCAGGTCGGCCCGCGCGGCGTTGATGGCGGCCTGCACGTCGCGCGCGGCGCTGTCGATGTTGCGCTCCAGATCGAACTGCAACACCACGCGCGAGGAGCCGGTGCTGCTGCTGGAGGTCATTTCGTTGACGCCGGCAATGGTGCCCAGCGTGCGCTCCAGCGGCGTGGCCACGGTGCGCGCCATGTCGGCCGGGCTGGCGCCGGGCAGGTTGGCGCTGACGAAGATGACCGGAAAGTCCACCGCCGGCAGCCGCGCCACCGGCAGCGCGAAATAGGCCGCGATGCCGGCCAGCGCCAGGCCCAGCGTCAGCAGCACGGTGGCGATGGGCCGCTCGATGAACAGGCGCGAGAGGTTCACGGCGCCTCCCCGGCCCGCCCGGCACCGGCCGCCGCGCGGCGGCCGGCCAGCCGCTGGCCCAGGCGGTCGAACCACAGGTAGATGACCGGGGTGGTGAACAGCGTCAGCAGCTGCGACAGCACCAGCCCGCCAAAGATGGCCAGCCCCAGCGGCCGGCGCAGCTCGCCGCCGTCGCCCCAGCTCAGCATCAGCGGCACGGCGGCGGCCAGCGCGGCCAGCGTGGTCATCAGGATGGGCCGAAAGCGCAGCAGCGCGGCCTCGCGAATGGCCTCCTCGGGCGAGCGCCCCTGCTGGCGCTCGGCCTCGATGGCGAAGTCGATCATCATGATCGCGTTCTTCTTGACGATGCCGATCAGCAGCACCAGGCCGATGATGCCCACCACGTCCAGCGCATGGCCGGTGAGCCACAGGGCCAGCAAGGCGCCCACGCCGGCCGAGGGCAGGGTGGACAGGATGGTCAGCGGGTGGACGTAGCTCTCGTAGAGCACGCCCAGCACGATGTAGACGCAGACCACGGCGGCCAGGATCAGCCACAGCTGGTTGGCCAGCGCGCGCTCGTAGGCACCCGAGGCGCCGGTGAAGCGCAGCGTCAGCGCCTCGGGCAACCCCTCGGCTGCGGCGGCGGCGCGGATGGCCGTCACCGCCGCGCCCAGCGAGACGCCGGGCGCGGTGTCGAAGCCCACGGTGGCCGCCGGGTACTGGTTGGCACGCTGCACCTGCAGCGCCGCCGGCTCTTCCACCACCTGGGCAAAACTCGCCAGCGGCGTGGTGCTGCCGTCGCTGGTGCGCACCGGCAGGTCGCGCAGGGTGCGCAGGCTGGCGGCGTCGTCGCGCGCCGCCTCCAGGATGACGCGGTACTGGTTGGTCTCGGTGAAGATGGTGGAGACGATGCGCTGGCCGAAGGCGTTGTACAGCGTGTCGTCGAGCTGACTGGCCGTCACGCCCAGCCGCGCAGCGGTGTCGCGGTCCACCCGCACCATGGCCGCCAGGCCCGCGCCACCAGCGGCCGTGGTGGCGTGGCGCAGCTCGGGCAGGCTGGTCAGGCGGGCGGCCAGGCGCTGGGCCCAGGCGTTGACCTGGGCGGTGTTCACGCCCTCCACGTCGAAGCGGTAGGCGGTGGGGCCGCTGTCGGCGTCGATGGTCAGGTCCTGGGTGGGCTGCAAAAAGAGGGTGACGCCGGCCACCTGGTCGGCCACCTGCTGGCGCAGCCGCTGCATGATGGTGGCCTCGCTGTCGCCCAGCAGCGTGCGGGGCCGCAGATTGACCACCAGCCGGCCGGCCGCCAGCGTGCTGTTGTTGGCCGCATCCACCCCCACCACCGAGCTGACCGACTGCACCGCCGCATCGGCCAGCACCACCTGCGCCGCCGCGCCCTGCAGCGCGGCCATGCGCTCGAACGAGACGGTGCTGGCCGCCTGCACCTGGCCTTGCAGCTGGCCGGTACTCTGGATGGGGAACAGGTCTTTGGGCATGACCCAGTACAGCAACACCGTGACCACCAGCGTGGCCAGTGCCACCGCCAGCGTGGCGCCCTGGCGTGCCAGCACCCAACCCAGCGCCTGGTCGTAGCGGGTGATGACCGCGTCCAGGCGCGTCTGGAACCAGCGGCCCAGCCGGCCATGGGCCTGCTCCAGCGGCTCCAGCCAGCGCGCCGACAGCATGGGCACCAGCGTCAGCGACACCAGCGCCGAAAAGAGGATGGTGATGGCCAGCGTGACGGCGAACTCGCGAAACAGCCGGCCGATGACCTCCTGCATGAACAGCAGCGGAATCAGCACGGCAATCAGCGAGACGGTCAGCGAGATGATGGTGAAGCCGATCTGGCCGGCGCCGTCCATGGCGGCTTGGAGGGCGGATTTGCGAGGGAGGTTGTCGTGACCATGAGCCTGCGCCGGAACATCGCCCGGCATCGCCTGCGCGATGTTTTGGCTACGGCCGGACGCCTGGGCGTCCTTCACGTCGGCTGCGCCGACATGAGCCTGCGCCGGAACATAACCAGGCATCTGGCGATGCCTGGTTATGTTCTCAATCATCACGATGGCGTCGTCGACGACGAAGCCGGTGGCAATGGTCAGCGCCATCAGGCTCAGGTTGTTGAGTGAATAGCCCAGCAGGTACATGGCGCCTACGGTGCCGATCAGCGAAATGGGCACGGCAACGGAGGCGATCAGCGTGGCGCGCAGGCTGTGCAGAAACACGAAGATCACCAGCACCACCATGACCACCGCCAGCAGCAATTCCCACTCCACATGCGCGACCGAGGCGCGGATGCCCAGCGTGCGGTCGGACAGCACCTGCAGCTGCACGCTGCCGGGCAGGCTCTGCTGCAAGGCGGGCAGCTGGGCTTTGATGGCGTCCACCGTGGCGATGACGTTGGCGCCCGGCTGGCGCTGCACGTTGAGCACGATGGCCGGGTTCAGCGCGGCGGCCGCGTCGGTGCCCGCCTTGATGCCCGCCCACGCGCCCAGACGGTCGTTCTCGGCCCCCACGCTCACCTGGGCCACCTCTTTGAGTCGCACCGGTGCGCCGTCCACGTAGGCGACGACCAGCTCGCGGTAGTCGTCGATGGTCAGCAACTGGTCGTTGGCGTTGATGGTGTACTGGCGCAGCGGGCCGTCGAAGCTGCCCTTGGCCGAGCTGGTGTTGCCGCTGCTGATGGCGCTGCTGACCGAGTCCAGCCCCAGGCCCATGGCCGCCAGCGCCTCCAGATTGCCCTGCACGCGCACGGCGGGGCGCTGGCCGCCGGCCAGCGTGACCAGGCCCACGCCGCCGATCTGGCTGATCTTCAGTGCCAGCCGCGTGTTGACCATGTTCTGCACCTCGGGCAGCGGCAGGCTGTCCGAGGTGATGGCCAATTGCAGGATGGGCGCGTCGGCCGGGTTGACCTTGGCGTAGACGGGCGGTGCCGGCAGGTCGGCCGGCAGCAGCGAGTCGGCCGCGTTCATGGCGGCCTGCACCTGCTGCTCGGCGGCATCCATGTTGACGTTGAGCGCGAACTGCAGCGTCACCTGCGACACGCCCGCGCCGCTGGTGCTGCTCATGCGCTCCAGCCCCGCCATCTGGCCGAACTGGCGCTCCAGCGGCGCGGTGACGGTGCGGCTCATCACGTCGGGGCTGCCGCCGGGGTAGAGGGTCTGCACCTGGATGGTGGGGTAGTCCACCTGCGGCAGCGCCGCCAGCGGCACAAAGCGCAGCCCCACCAGGCCGGCCAGCACGATGGCCACCATGCACAGCGCCGTGGCCACCGGGCGCAGGATGAAAAGGCGCGAGGCGTTCATGCGGGGCGCGCCAAGGGGTTCAGTGGCCGCTGGCGCGGCGGGCGGCGGAGGCTGCAGAGGCGGCGGGCGCGCCGCCACCTGGCGCAGCACCCGCCAACTGCACGCGGCTGCCGTCCTTGACCCGGTCGCCCCCCTCGGTCACCACCTGCTCGCCGGCCTGCAGGCCGCTGGCGATGAGCACCTGCTCCACCGTGGTCAGGCCGCGCGTGACCGTGCGCATCTGGGCCACGCGCGCCGGGCTCACCACATAGACGTAGTCGCCCTTGGGCCCGGTGCGCACGGCGGTCACCGGCACCAGCACGCCGGCCGCCGTGCCCAGTTGCAGCCGCACGTTGACGAACTGGTTGGGGAACAGCTCGCCGCCGGCGTTGGCAAACCGGGCCTTGGCGCGCACCGTGCCGCTGGTGGTGTTGATCTGGTTGTCCAGCGTCAGGAAGCTGCCTTCGGCCAGCGGGTGGCCGCGGCCACGGTCCAGCGCCGTCACCGGCAACCGGCTGCGGCGCTGCGCTGCCAGCACGTCGGGCACGCGGTCCTGCGGCACGGCGAATACCACGTCGGTGGGGGTGATCTGGGTGATGGTGGCAATGCCGGTGGTGCTGCCCGAGCCCACCAGATTGCCCACGTCCACCGTGCGCAAGCCGATGCGTCCGGTGATGGGCGCGCGGATGCTGGAGAAGTCCACGTTGAGCTGGGCGGCGCGCTCACTGGCGCGGTCGGCCTCCACCGTGCCTTCGAGCTGCTGCACCAGCGCCGTCTGGGTGTCCACCTCCTGACGGGCGATGGAGTCCTGCTGCCACAGCCGCTCGTAGCGCGCCTGCGTCACGCGGGCGGCGGCGAGCTGGGCCTCGTCGCGGGCGCGCTGGCCACGCGCCTGCTCCAGCGCCTGCTGATAGGGCCGCGCATCCAGCCGCGCCAGCACCTGGCCTTTGCTCACCATCTGGCCTTCGGTGAACAACACCTCGGTCAGCACGCCCGATACCTGCGGCACCAGCGTGGCCGTGGCGGGCGGGGTCACCGTGCCCAATGCGTCGATCAGCACCGGCAACTCGCCCGCCGTGGCGCGCGCCGTGCCCACGGTGGTGCTGCCACCGCCACCCGGCCCGCCGCCACCCGGTCCGCCACCTGGCCCCGGCCCCGGCCCACCGCCGGGCCCGCCACCCGCTGCGCCCGCCGTCGGCGCCTTGGCGCGTTGCACCAGGGAGTAGGCACCGCCCACCAGGGCGGCCATCAGCAGCAGGGCCACGACGGTGCCGAGCCAGCGTCGGCGGGGAGCGGGGGGTGGGGATGCGGCGTCAGTCATGGGCATGGCAGGGAGGCGGGGCGGCCTGCCATGCGCACGGGCGCACGGCGCCGCCCAGGCGGGCGCATGGTGGCGTGCGCCAGGCGGACGCCGCGCAGGTGGGGGTCAGGGCTTGGCAGGGACGAACACGCCGCCCTGGACGCTGAGAATTTCACCCTGGGTCAGCGTCACGCGGTTGAACGTTTCGCTGGACAGCAGCGTGCCCCAGTCCTTTTGCTCGCGCCAGCGCGTCACCATGACGAACATCGGCTCGTTCTGCGGCCGCATGTTCTCCAGCAGCGAGCTGTACATCAGGCCCGGCTGCTGACGCGCCAGCGCCAGCAGCTGATCGGCGGCGGCGCGCACGTCGGCGCGCGTCTTGCCCGGTTTGGCGCCCAGCGACACCACGATGGTGTAGCCCGGCGCATCGGCGGCTGGCTCCTGGGCCCGCATGTTGGCGCAACCGGTGGCGGTGGCCAGCAGCAGCGCTGCTGCGGCAACGCCCACGGAGGAACGGATGATGGTGCTGCGAGTCAGCATGGCGGCATCTCCTGGTAAAAGTTCAAGGGGGGAAGAACGCCCCATGATGACATGTCGCCTGCACCTTGCGGACACCTGGCTGACACGTTGCCGACACACTTGCGGACGCGGCGGCCCCTGGCAAGGCCAGCTTTTGCGTCGGCGGCCCGTTGCGGGCATGATGAGGACCATGTCCAAGCTCCTCACCTCATGGGCCGCCGCGCTGCTGCTGGCGGCGCCCGCCGCCCAGGCCGCCCTCGCCGTGGGTGCGGCCGCGCCCTCCTTCACCGTCGAGGCCGCCACCGGCGGCAAAGCCCATCCCTTCGATCTGGCCGAGGCGCTCAAGCGCGGTCCGGTGGTCGTCTACTTCTATCCCAAGGCCTTCACCAGCGGCTGCACGCTGGAGGCCAAGCAGTTTGCCGACGCCATGCCGCAGTTCCAGGCGGCCGGGGTCAGTGTCATCGGCCTGTCCACCGACGACATCCCCACCCTCAAGCGCTTCAGCGAGGAAGCCTGCCGCAGCGCCTTTCCCGTGGGGGCCGACGCGAATGGCGCGGTCATGCGCGCCTACGACGCCAGGCTCGCGGTGCTGCCCAACACGGCCGATCGCATCTCCTACCTGGTGACGCCCGACGGCCGCGTGGCCGCCGTCCACGAAGCCATGGCGGCCAGTGGCCACGTGCCGGCCATGCTCAAGGCGGCGCAGGGGTGGCGGGCAAGCCAGCCGAGCCGTCCGTAACCGATGGACTGCGGCGTGCGCCGCCGTCCATCCTGAGGAAAGCGCCAAGACGGGCGCAGGGCGGGCATGGCTACCATCGCCCCATGAATGCACCCTCCCGTCCCCTGATCACCCGCCTGCTCGACGCCGTGGAGCGCGTGGGCAACAAGTTGCCCGACCCGGCGCTGCTGTTTCTGCTGCTGATGCTGCTGGCCTGGGGGCTGTCGTGGTGGCTGTCGGGTCTGAGCTTCACCGAGATCGATCCGCGCACCAAGCAGCCCATCGAGGTCAAGAACCTGCTCACCGGCACCAGCCTCACCGCGTTTCTGGCGCAGATGGTGCACACCTTCGTGAGCTTCCACCCGCTGGGCGTGGTGCTGGTGGCCATGCTGGGCCTGGGCGTGGCCGAGCACACGGGCTTCATCAATGCGGGGCTGCGCGGCCTGCTGGCCGTGACCTCGCGCAAGCTGCTGACGCCGGTGCTGGTGGCGGTGGGTGTGCTGTCCCACGTGGCGGCGGATGCGGGCTATGTGCTGGTGATTCCGCTGGGCGCGGTGATCTTCTACGCCGCCGGGCGCCACCCGCTGGCCGGTATTGCGGCGGCGTTCGTGGGGGTGTCGGGCGGGTTTTCGGCCACGTTCTTCGTGCCCTCCAGCCTGGATCCGCTGCTGGCCGGGCTGACGCAGGCGTCGGCGCGGCTGATCGACCCGGCGGTGGTGATCAACCCGCTGAACAACTACGTGTTCACCACCGTCTCGACCCTGTTGGTGGTGGCCATAGGCTGGGTGCTGACGGACAAGGTGATCGAACCCCGCCTGGCCGCAACGCCGGTGGACGGCGACGCCAGCGACATGCCCAAGATGACGGCGCTGTCGGCCGCCGAGAAGCGGGGCCTGGCCTGGGCGCTGGCGGCCATGGTGCTGGCGCTGGTGCTGGTGGTGCTGACGGCGTTGCCGGCGGGCTCGGCCTGGCGCGCGCCCCAAAGCGCACCCAGCGGTGCGGGCGAGCTGCTGGTGGCGACGGCGCCGCTGATGCAGTCCATCGTGGCGCTGATCTTTCTGCTGTTCCTGCTGCCGGGCGTGGTCTATGGCTATGTGGCGGGCACCGTCAGCAGCCATCGCGACATCATCCAGGGCATGAGCAAGGCCATGAGCGGCATGGGCTATTACATCGTCATGGCCTTCTTTGCGGCGCAGTTCATCTACGCCTTCGGGCAGAGCAACATCGGCGCGCTGCTGGCCATCAAGGGCGCCAACGGCCTGCAGGCCATGGCCTTGCCCACGGGGTTGACCATGGTGGGCATCGTGCTGCTGTCGTCGCTGGTCAACCTGGTGGTGGGCTCGGCCTCGGCCAAATGGGCGCTGATCGGCGCCATCATGGTGCCCATGCTGATGCAGCTGGGCATCTCGCCCGACTTCACCCAGGCGGCCTACCGGGTGGGTGACTCCAGCACCAACATCATCACGCCGCTGCTGCCCTACTTCCCGCTGATCGTGGTCTTTTGCCAGCGCTACGTCAAAGGCGCCGGCATCGGCACGCTGCTGGCGCTGATGCTGCCCTACTCGGTGGCGCTGCTGGTGCTGTGGACGACGATGCTGCTGGGCTTTTGGGCGCTGGGCGTGCCGCTGGGCCTGGGTGCGTCCTATGCCTATCCCTGAAGCTCGCGCACCAGAAAGTCGATGAAGGTGCGCACCTTGGCGCTCTGGTACTCGCGGTTCAGGTAGGCGGCGTACAGCGTCAGCGGCGGCCGGGGCTCATCCGGCAGCAGCGCCACCAGCCGGCCTTCGGCCAGTGCCTCGTCCACCAGCCAGGCGGGCAGATAGGCCACGCCCAGACCGGCCTCGGCCAGGCGGGCCAGCATCACGGTGTTGTTGCTGTCGGCGCTGGCCGTCAGCGGGCTGTCCACGCCGGTGTAGTTGGGCAGCACGCCCCGGTGGCCGGCCAGCTCGGCGGTGGTGCGCGGCGTGCCGTGGCGTGCCAGATAGGCGGGGCTGGCCACGAAGTGAAAGGCCACCGGCGTCAGGGGCCGCACGATGAGCTGGGGCTGAGGCTGGGCCGTGACGCGCAAGGCCAGATCCAGGCCCTCGGCCACCAGATCGACGTGGCGGTTCTCCAGGTGCAGCGACAGCACCACCAGCGGCTGCTCGACCTGGTAGCGGGCCATCAGCTGCGCAAAGCGCGGCGTGGCGCACCAGACGGGGGCCGTGAAGCGCAGCACGCCCTGGGCCGTGCGGCGGCCGCGCTGCGCGGCCGCGCGTGCCGTGGCCAGCGTGTCCAGCGCGTGGCCGGCCTCGCGCAGGTACTCGGCGCCGGCCTCGGTCAGCGCTAGGCGGCGGCTGCTGCGGTTGAGCAGGCGCACCTGCAGGTCGGCCTCCAGCCGGCTGACGTGCTTGCTGGCCATGGCCACGGACAGCCCTAACGCCTGGGCCGCCCGCGTGAAGCTGCCCAGCGTGGCCACCTGCCGAAAGACTTCGAGGCTTTGCAGACGGTCCATGTTTTCTCCTGAGGAAATGAAGGTTCAACGCAGAGCCCGTTGGTTTCCTGGGGGTTGATTTTCTACACTGGCGGCCGTTTTGTTTGACGCCACCTCCCATGACCCACCTGACTTCCCGACTGGCCTCTTTGCAACCCTATGCGCTGGCGTTGCTGCGCATCGTGGCCGGCTACACCTATTTGCTGCATGGCACGGCCAAGCTGTTTGGCCTGCCACACATCGAGCGGTTCGACGGACTGTCATGGCTGTCGCTGATGGGCGTGGCCGGCATGCTGGAGACGGTGGGCGGTACCCTGCTGGTGCTGGGCTTGTTCACCCGACCGGTGGCCTTCGTGCTCTCGGGCATGATGGCGGTGGCCTATTTCATGGCCCATGCCTCGGCCGGTACGGTGCTGTTGCCGCTGCTCAACGGCGGCGAGCCGGCGGTGCTGTTCTGCTTCGTGTTCTTGTACCTGGCCACGGCCGGTGGCGGCGCCTGGGCGCTGGATCGCGCGCGCCGCTGAATGCCCTCCTTTGTCCTGCACAAAAAGAAAGCGATTTCCCGACATGAAAACCCTGCTCATCGTCCGCTCGTCCGTCAACGGCGCGGCCAGCTTTTCCAACCGCCTGCTGGAGGCCTGGGTGGCCCATGCCCGCCAGCGCCTGGGCGAGGTGCGCGTGGTCGAGCGCGACCTGGCGGCCCATCCGGTGCCCCTGCTGACGCCCGAGACCGTGGCCGCCATCCGGGCCGGCGTGGTGGACACCCCGGCGCGCATCGAAGCCGACCGGCTGGCGCGTGAGCTGGTGGCCGAGTTGCAGGCCGCCGACGAGATCGCGCTGGGGCTGCCGCGCTACAACTTTCAGGCGCCGGCCGGCTTCAAGGCCTATATCGACACCATTGCCCGCCCGCGCATCACCTTCCGCTACGGCGAGAGCGGCCCCGAAGGGCTGCTGACCGACAAGCCCACCTATGCGCTGATGGCCAGCGGCGGGCTGTATCCGGCCGAGTCGGATCACTACGTGCCCTGGCTGCGTCAGGTGCTGGGGTTTCTGGGCCTCAAGGACTTGCGCGTCATCCAGGCCCAGGGCGTGGCCATGGACGCCGAAGGCGCGCTGGCCCGCGCCACGGCGGCCATCAACGCGACGACATGACGCACGCCGCGGCCACGATGTAGCTCGGTTGCGACACCGCCGAGCGGGCGTCACCAGGCGACCAAGGGTAAACCCCTGGAACATATGCCAGAATGCAAAAGGGATATCCGCAACCTCGGTCGCGGCCCGCGCGCCGTTGTATAGAGGCAACATTTTTAGCCGGCGTGACCAAGCTGTAATAAATGGCTGGTGCAATGCAAACCATCCAGTTCACTGTGTTTGAGGACATTTAAATGAAAAAGACACTCCTGGCTTCGGCCGTTCTGCTTGCTGCTGCGGCTCCCGCGCTGGCCCAATCTTCGGTGACCATCTACGGCGTGCTTGATCTGGGCGCACGCTCGATCAAGAACGACGGCTACAGCACCGACAACATGATTGCCAAGGACGGCTCGGGCGCCGCCAGCCGTCTGGGCTTCAAGGGCACCGAGGACCTGGGCGGCGGCCTGAAGGCCGAATTCGTGCTGGAGTCGGGCCTGACCGCCAACACCGGCACCGCCGGCGCCGGCTCGCGCTTCTGGGATCGCCAGGCCACGCTGAGCCTGTCCAGCGCCTCCTGGGGTGAAATCCGTCTGGGCCGCGCCAAGACCTCCAACCGCCTGGTCATCGACGCCTTCGACCCCTGGGGCTCGGTGGGCATGCCGGATGGAACCCGCATCTACTCGGCCCTGACCAGCGCCGCCGTCACCAACCGCGTCGACAACCAGATCGCCTACTTCACGCCCACCATGGGCGGTTTCTACGGCTCGGTGGACGCGTCGGAAGGCTCGTCCAACGGCAACAAGACCTACTCGGGTCGCCTGGGCTACAAGAAGGGCGCGCTGCACGTGGCCGGCGGCTACGGCGAGTCCGAGAACACCAATGGCCAGAAGTACAAGCTCGGCACCCTGGGCGGCAGCTACGACTTCGGTTTCGTGACCCCGTCGCTGTCGGTGTCGCAGGCCAAGTACATGGGCTACGAGCAGACCATCTACCAGATCGGCGCCACCGCGCCGCTGGCCGGCGGCACGCTGCGCGCGTCCTACGTCCAGAGCACCGTCAACACCGCTGCCGAGGCCTTCACCGGCGACGGCCAGTTGTTCGCCGTGGGCTACCTGTACCCGCTGTCCAAGCGCACCGCGCTGTACGGCACGGCCGCCTTCATCAAGAACGACGGTCGGGCCACCTACCGCCTGGGCGGCACGGGCATCACTGCGGGTGGCGATTCCACCGGCTTCGACGTGGGCATCCGCCACAGCTTCTAAGCACACCACCCCGGGCAGGTCACCTGCCCGCCGTGAACCGAACCGACGCCACCGCAAGGGGCGTCGGTTTTTTCATGGGCTGCTGCGATCGCTCGGTGCCGGTTGCGCATCGCGCACCGGCACCGCCACGCCGCACAACTCCACCCGACCGGGGGCGCGCACGGTCCAGCCGTCTTTGCGCTCGCGGCGCAGTTGGTTGAGGGCGGCGAAAGTGGGTGAGTCGGTGCGCAGCAGCTCCAGCCGGGGGCGCAGTGGAGGCGGCAGTTCGCTGGCCAGTTGCACCGCCGTGATGGCCGTGCGCAGCGTCGGGTCGGCGTAAAAACCCATCGGCGGTGGGCCCCGGCGCAAGGTGGCCAGCCACTCCATGCCCTGCACCACGCGGCCCACGACGGTGATGTTGCGATCCAGCGCGCGCGGCGCCTGGCCGATGACGGCGTAAAGCTGGGCGCCGGTGCTGCTGTCCGGCGCGTTGTCGCGGCCGGCCCCCACCATGCCGTAGCAGTGCGCCAGCCAGGCCACGTCGCCCGCGCGGGCCACCGGCATGCCGTCCACAAACCCCACCTGCGCCGCCCAGGGGTCGCCGTCGGGCAGGGCGGTGAAGGCCAGCCCGGCGGCGGGCCGCTCGAATTCGGCCGGCAGCTTGCCCTTGGCCTCGCCCAGCGGCTTGCGCGGCTCGCCGGGGATGTCCTCGCCCGGGTCGCCCCACTGGACGACGAAGTTGTCCTGGGCGCGCAAGATGGCCAGACCGTCCCAGTAGTGGCCGCGCGCCAGGGTGCGGATGTTGGCCACGTGGGCGGGGGCGAACTGCGGCGCCAGCTCGATCACCACCTGCCCCTGCGGCAGCGTCATCACCAAGGTGTTGTCGGGCGCCAGCGCCCGCCAGTGGGTGGCCGGCGCGGCGGCCAGCAGGGCGGCGGCCGAGCCGGGCGGCGGCGGCTCGTCGGCCGCCTGGGCGGTGGCGGCGCACAGCAGCGCCAGCGCGGTCAACAGCGGCTTCATGGCAGATCCTTAAGCAAGGGCGCGGCAGCGTCCTTGGGCGACAGCAGCGGCGCCATGCCCAGATCGGGCCAGGCAATGGCCAGGTCGGGGTCGTCCCAGCGCACGCTGCCCTCGGCCTCGGGGGCGTAGTAGTCGGTGGCCTTGTAGAGAAAGTCGGCGCTGTCGCTGAGCACCACGAAGCCGTGCGCGAGGCCGGGCGGAATCCACAGCTGGCGGTGGTTGTCCGCCGTCAGCTCCACGCCCACCCAGCGGCCGAACGTGGGGCTCTCGCGACGGATGTCCACCGCCACGTCGAACACCGCACCTGCCGTCACCCGCACCAGCTTGCCCTGGGCATGCGGCGCCCGCTGAAAGTGCAGGCCGCGCAGCACGCCGCGTGCGCTGCGCGAATGGTTGTCCTGCACAAAAGCCGTGGGGCTGCCGACGGCGGCGTCAAACAGGCGCTGCGAAAAACTCTCCAGGAAAAATCCGCGCGCGTCGCCGAATACCTTGGGTTCCACAATCAGTACGTCGGCGATGGCGGTGGTCTTTATTTGCATGGCAGCATGACGGTCAATGAACGAGCCCACATTGAACCGCACTTTGCCCGCGCGCTGCGAGGTGCTGGTCATCGGCGCCGGCCCGGCGGGCAGCGCCTGCGCGCAGATGCTGGCGCGCGCCGGACGCGACGTGCTGCTGGTGGATCGCCAGGACTTTCCGCGCGACAAGGTCTGCGGCGATGGCCTGATTCCCGATGCCCACCACGCGCTGACGCGCCTGGGCGTGCACGAGCCGGTCATGGCGCGGGCGCGGGTGGCCGACCACGTGCGCTGCGTAGGCCCGCGCGGCGGGCGCATCGACGTGCCCGGCCGACTGGCCGTGCTGCCCCGGCGCGAGTTGGATGCCATCTTGCTGGACGCCGCTCGGGCGGCGGGCGCACGCGTGGCCACGCCGTGGCGGTTTGAAGCGCCGCTGCAGGAGGGCGAGCGCGTCGTCGGGGCCTGGTTGCACGGCGCCGCCACGGCCGAGGTGCGCGCCGACTGGACGGTGTTGGCCACCGGCGCCGCCGCACAGCCGCTGCAGCGCATGGGCGCGTGCGTGCGCCAGACACCGTCGGCCATCGCGCTGCGTGGCCATGTGCGGCATGCGGCCATGGATGAAGGCTGGCGCACGCTGGACGTGGTCTGGCATCGCGCCTTCGCCGGTGGCTATGGCTGGATCTTTCCGGGCCCGGACGGCGTCTTCAACATCGGCGTGGGGGCGGCCGGCGCAGGTCAGACCCATTTGCGCGACCTGATGGCACGCTTTGCGGCCGTCTACGAGCCCGCGGGCCGGCTGCTGCGCGAGGGGCAATGGGTGGCGCCCGCCAAGGGCGCGCCGCTGCGCTGGTCGCTGACCGGCGCCCAACCGGTGCGGCCCGGCCTGCTGGTGGCCGGCGAGGCCGTGGGCAGCACCTATGCCTTCACCGGCGAAGGCATAGGCAAGGCGCTGGAGACCGGCATCCTGGCGGCCGAGGCGCTGGTGGCCGGTGGCGGCGATGCGGCCGTGCAGCGGCAGTACGCGGCCGCGCTGGCCGCCATCAAACCCCGGTTCGACCTGTACGAGCGCGCCCAGCGCATCAACCGCTACCCGTGGCTGGTGGACTTGCTGATCTGGCGGGCCAACCACACGCCGGCCCTGCAGCGCCGCATGGCCGGCGTGCTCGAAGAAACCGCCCATCTGGGCGACCCCCTGTCGCCGCGCGGCCTGATGCGGCTGATGTGGCCGAAGTGAGTGCCATGCTCCCTGTGACCTTGCGCGAGCTGCGCCGCCACGCCGTGGCGCGCAGCCTGTTTGCACCCACCACCTTGATGGACGCCATCGAGCGCCTGGGCGGCTTTGTGCAGGCCGACCCACTGCGCGCGCCGGCGCGGGCGCAAGACCTGACGCTGCGCCACCGCGTCAAAGGCTACCGCGCGGGCGATCTGGAGCGCCGCTACCCCCGGCTGCCGCTGCAGGAAGACTTCTTCATCAACTACGGCTTCGTGCTGCCCGCGCTGCGCGCCCTGATGCACCCGCGCACGGCCCGCAGCGTCTGGGACGGGGCGCGCTGGCGGCAGGCCCAGACCGTGCTGGATGAGGTGGCGCGGCTGGGCCAGGCCCACCCCGCCGACGTGGACGCCGCCTTGCAGCACGGCGCGGTGACCAACTGGTTTGGTGGCGCCAGCCGGCTGACCACCGAGCTGCTGGACGGTCTGCACTACCGCAGCCGGCTGGATGTGGTGCGGCGCGAAGGCGGCACCCGCTGCTATGGCCTGGCCGCGCCCTGGCAGCCCCACCCCGACCCGCAGGCGGCCATGGACGCCATGGCCGACGCGCTGGTGCAGACCTATGCGCCGCTGCCCTCGGCCAGCCTCTCGCAGCTCATCCACATGCTGGCCGGCGCCGCGCCGCAGTGGGACTCCTTGCGGCGCACCACCGCCGTGCGCGCGCGCCAGCGCCTGGCCAGCGCGCGGGTGGACGGCGAGGACTGGTACTGGCCTGCGCACGAAGACCCCCGCCGGGGCTGGCGCGTCGCGCGTGCCGTGCGGCTGCTGGCGCCGTTCGACCCCGTGGTCTGGGACCGCCGCCGCTTCGAGCGGCTGTGGGGCTGGGCCTACCGCTTCGAGGCCTACACCCCGGCCGCCAAGCGGGTGCGCGGCCACTATGCGCTGCCCCTGCTGTGGGGCGATGCGGTGATCGGCTGGGCCAATGCCCGCGTGACCGAAGGCCGGCTGCAGGTGCAGCCCGGTTTCGTTGCCGGTCACGCGCCGGCTGGCGCGGCGTTTGCGCAGGCTTACGATGCCGAAATCGCCCGCCTGGCGGTGTTTCTGGACGTGGCGGTTTGACGCCGCTCAACGCCCCGCGCAGCCAGGCGGCGCATCATCGTTGAGTCCTCCTTTTTGTTTCGACCTGGATTGCTCATGGCCACCAAGACGCCCGCCTCCCCCAAGACGCCTGCTCCCAAAGCCCCGCCGGCCCGTCGCGCCACGCGCAATGCGCGGCCACGGCTGGTGGCCGACGGTGACGTGCCCGCCCACCTCTCGCCGGTGGCGCTGCAAAACGAAATCGTCGCGCGCAAGCTGGACCGTGTGCATGCGGTGCAAGCGGCCGTGGCGACTGCCGTGCCCGACATCGGGGCCATGGTGGCCGGCGCCTCGCCCGACGACGTCAAGGCGCTGCGGCGGGCGCTGAGTGCGCGCGCGGCCGCCACCACCGCGGCCAAGGGCACCGCGCCCGACCTGGAGCTGTCGGCCGGCTGGCGCGAGGGGGCCTACCCCTACAAATACCTGATGTCGCGCAAGCACTACGAGCAGCAGAAATACCAGCTGCAGGTGGAACTGCTCAAGCTGCAGGCCTGGGTCAAGGAGACCGGTGCGCGCGTGGTCATCCTCTTCGAGGGGCGTGACGCGGCCGGCAAGGGCGGCACCATCAAGCGCTTCATGGAGCACCTCAACCCACGGGGTGCGCGCGTCGTGGCGCTGGAAAAGCCCAGCGAGGTCGAGCGCGGCCAGTGGTATTTCCAGCGCTACATCCAGCACCTGCCCACGGCGGGCGAGATCGTGATGTTCGACCGCTCCTGGTACAACCGCTCGGGCGTGGAGCGCGTGATGGGGTTTTGCACCGAGGCCGAGTACAACGAGTTTCTGCGCCAGGCGCCCGAGTTCGAGCGCCAGCTGGTGCGCTCGGGCGTGCACCTGTTCAAGTTCTGGTTCTCGGTCGAGCGGGCCGAGCAGCGACGCCGCTTCAAAGAGCGTGAGCAGCACCCGCTCAAGCAGTGGAAGCTCAGCCCCATCGACAAGGCCAGCCTCGACAAGTGGGAGGACTACACCCGCGCCAAAGAGGCCATGTTCCTGCACACCGACACCTCGGACGCCCCGTGGACGGTGATCAAGAGCAACTGCAAAAAGCGCGCCCGCCTCAACGCCATGCGCTACGTGCTGCACCGCCTGCCCTATCGGGGCCGCGACGCCGGCACGCTGGGCCCGGTGGACCCGCTGATCGTGGGCCGGCCCTCCATCGGCATCGGCGGCTACGACGACCAGTTGGCGCCGGCGGCGGCGGACTGACTTAAGCGCGCCGCACAGCGGCCGATAGAATGCGGGCTCCGGCTTCGAGGAGCGCTGCGAGAGCCCGGTCGCCTGACCGGGTCCCAGGCTCGAAGCCGTTGGCCGTCTGCCCAACCGCGCTCACTGAACGCCACCGCCGTGGCGTGCCGGTGAGGCGCGGTTTTTTCATGGCTGCGTCACTGGCTGCGCCCGGCAACCTGACTTTGGAGCTGCCATGAACGCCCGCCTGCCGCACGACCACCTGATCGCCGACCCCCTGCTTGCCGACTGGGGCCGCAAGGAAATTGCCATCGCCGAGACCGAGATGCCCGGCCTGATGGCCATCCGCGCCGAGTACGCGGCGCGCCAGCCGCTCAAGGGTGCGCGCATCGCCGGCAGCCTGCACATGACCATCCAGACGGCGGTGCTCATCGAGACGCTGCAAGCCCTGGGCGCCGAGGTGCGCTGGGCCTCGTGCAACATCTACTCCACGCAAGACCATGCCGCCGCCGCCATTGCGGCCACCGGCACGCCGGTGTTCGCCAAGAAGGGCGAGACGCTGACCGAGTACTGGGACTACACCCACCGCATCTTCGAGTTCGCCGGGCAAGGCCCCAACATGATCCTGGACGACGGCGGCGATGCCACGCTGCTGATGCACCTGGGCCAGCGGGCCGAAAAAGACCTGAGCGTGCTGGACAAGCCCGGCAGCGAGGAAGAGCGCGTGCTGTTTGCCGCCATCCGCGACAAGCTCAAGGCCGATGCCACCTGGTACAGCCGCATGAGCCGCGAAATCCTGGGCGTCACCGAAGAGACCACCACCGGCGTGCACCGCCTCAACGAGATGAGCGCGCGCGGCGAACTCAAGTTCCGCGCCATCAACGTCAACGACAGCGTCACCAAGAGCAAGTTCGACAACCTCTACGGCTGCCGCGAAAGCCTGGTCGACGGCATCAAGCGCGCCACCGACGTCATGGTGGCCGGCAAGGTGGCCGTGGTGGCCGGCTATGGCGACGTGGGCAAGGGCAGCGCCCAGGCGCTGCGCGCGCTGTCGGCCCAGGTCTGGGTCACCGAGATCGACCCCATCTGCGCGCTGCAGGCCGCCATGGAGGGCTTTCGCGTCGTCACCATGGAGTGGGCCGCCGACAAGGCCGACATCTTCGTCACCACCACCGGCAACCGCGACGTCATCCGCTACGAGCACATGGCGGCCATGCGGCACAACGCCATCGTCTGCAACATCGGCCACTTCGACAACGAAATCCAGGTCGCCGAGCTGGAGGCCAAATGCCAGTGGGAGGAGATCAAGCCGCAGGTCGACCACGTCATCTTCCCCGACGGCAAGCGCATCATCCTGCTGGCCCGTGGCCGGCTGGTCAACCTGGGCTGCGGCACCGGCCACCCCAGCTACGTGATGAGCTCCAGTTTTGCCAACCAGACGCTGGCGCAGATCGAGCTCTACGCCCACGCCGACGCCTACGACGTGGGCAAGGTCTACGTGCTGCCCAAGCACCTGGACGAAAAAGTCGCCCGCCTGCAATTGGCCACGCTCAACGCCCAGCTCACCGAACTGAGCGACGCCCAGGCCGCCTACATCGGCGTGCCCAGGCAGGGGCCGTACAAGCCGCAGGCTTACCGCTATTGAGCGCGGGCAGCCATGGGCACGGTTGATCCTTCACCGTTCACCCTGCCCTGGGCCGTGCTGTTCTGGGCCGTCTACATCTGGGCGTTCTACGTCGCCGAGGCGGCCGTGGTGCGCCACTCCAAGGCCACGCGGGCCGCCGCCCCGGTGCCCACGCAGGACGGGCTGAAGTGGATTGCGCTGGCCTCCACGGCGGCCGCTGTGGCCGCGCTGGGCCTGGCCTATGCCGGGGTGGGCGTGCCCGCGCAGCCGGCGGCCACGGTGCTGTTCGGCCTGGGCTTGGCGCTGATGCTGGCGGGCAGCGCGTTGCGGCGCCACTGTTTCCGGATGTTGGGCGCGGCCTTCACCTATGAGGTGCGGGTGGCACCCGGGCAGCACGTCGTTGACCTGGGCGCCTACCGATGGGTGCGCCATCCGGCCTATCTGGCCGGCCTCGTGATGACGCTTGGCTTTGGTTTGGCGACGACCAGCCTGGCGGCCGCCACCCTGGTGCTGGGGGTCACGCTCATCGTCTACCTGCGCCGCATCCGGGCCGAGGAGGCGGCGCTACTGGCCACGTTGGGCGACGACTACCGCCGCTATGCGGCCGGGCGCAAGCGACTGCTGCCTTTTATTTATTGACGCGCACGATGCGAGCCGACCAACTCCTCGCCGCCCGCGGCCTGGCACCCAGCCGCTCGGCCGCGCAGCGCCTGATTGCCGGCGGGGCCGTGCAGTGGCAGGGCGCGCAGGGCTGGCAAACCGTGGCCAAGGCCGGCGAGGTGCTGCCTGAGGGCGCCGAGCTGCGCCTCACGGATGACGCCGAGCTGCGCTGGGCCTCGCGCGGTGGGCTCAAGCTCGAAGGGGCGCTGGCCCGGACGGGGCTGTCCGTGGCCGGTTGTGACTGCCTGGACGTGGGCCAGAGCACCGGGGGCTTCACCGACGTGCTGCTGGCGCGCGGCGCCGTGCAGGTCACCGGCATCGACGTGGGCCACGGCCAGCTCCACCCGCGCCTGGCGGCCGATGCGCGGGTGACGGCGCTCGAAGGCGTGCATGTGCGCGCGCTGGGGCAGGCGCTGGGTGCGCGCCAGTTTGCCCGCATCGTCGGCGATCTGAGCTTCATCTCCATGCTGGGGGCGCTGCCGCACCTGGCGCCGCACCTGGCGCCGGGCGGGCAGGTGCTGCTGCTGATCAAGCCGCAGTTCGAGCTGGGGCCGGGCGCGGTGGGCAAAGGCGGTATCGTGCGGGATGACGCCGCCGTGGCGGCCCTGGTGGTCCGCGCGGGCGATGCCGCCCTGGCCCAGGGCTGGCAGGTGCACGACGTGTTCGACTCGCCCATCACCGGCGGCGACGGCAACAGAGAACTGTTTTTATGGGCCCAGCGATGATTCCCGTCAGCTTTGAGTTCTTTCCCCCCAACACCCCCGTGGGCGACGCCAAGCTCGCGCAGGTGGTGCAGGATCTGGCCGCCGTGCGGCCCCAGTACTTCAGCGTCACCTACGGTGCCGGTGGCGCCACGCGCGACAAGACGCTGGCCACGGTGCAGGCCATCGCCGCCCAAGGCCACGAGGCCGCGCCGCACATCTCCTGCATCGGCGCCACGCGCGAGGGCGTGGCGGCCACGCTGGCCACCTACCGCGCCCAGGGCATCCGGCGCCTGGTGGCGCTGCGCGGCGATCTGCCCAGCGGCACCGCCACGGCCGGCGAGTTCCGTTACGCGGCCGAGCTGGTGCGCTTCATCCGCGAGACGCAGGGCGAGGACTGGCACATCGAGGTGGCCGCCTACCCCGAATACCACCCGCAGCAGCGCTACGCCGCGCAAGACCTGCGGCACTTTGCCGCCAAGATGGCGGCCGGCGCCAGCGGGGCCATCACGCAGTTCTTCTTCAACGCCGACGCCTACTTCCACTTCGTCGATCAGGCGCGGCAGCTGGGCGTCACCCAGCCCATCGTGCCGGGCATCATGCCGTTTCACAACTACGCGCGCATCGCCCAGTTTGCGGCGCGCGACGGCATCGACATCCCGCGCTGGGTGGCGCTGAAGATGGAAGGCTATATGGACGACGCGGCCAGCATCCGTGCGTTCGGGCTGGAGGTGATCGGCGGCCTGTGCGAACGCCTGCTGGCGGGCGGCGTGCCGGGGCTGCACTTCTACACGCTCAACCAGTCGGCGCTGGCGCTGAGCCTGTGTGAGCGGCTGGGGTTCGTTGCCGGCACGCCACGAGCGGCTTGATCCAGATCAAGAAGCGCCGGCGAACCTAGGGTTTTCCTGGGCATGTTGCGTTGCCGCAAATGGACAACGGGCGCTGCCGCGTGCAATGGAGGCCTCAGCTTTTATACGGAGTGCTTCCATGCGCCAGACCCTGATCGCCCTTGCCGCCATTGCCGTGATGGCCCCCGCGTTTGCCCAGTCCGAGGACAGCGGCAACTGGATCGTGCGAGCCCGTGCCGTGCACCTGGACTCGGCCAACAAAGACAGCACCGGCCTGGGGCTGACCATCAACAACAAGTGGCTGCCCGAGGTGGACATCAGCTACTTCATCACGCCCAACATCGCGGCCGAGCTGATCCTGACGGTGCCGCAAAAGCAGACCGTCTACAGCAAGGGCGCGGCCATCGGTGAGTTCAAGCACCTGCCGCCCACGCTGACGCTGCAGTACCACTTCACCAACCTGGGCGTGGTGCGCCCCTACGTGGGCGCGGGCGTCAACTACACCCGCCTGTCGTCGGTCAACGTGCTGAACGGCGACGCCGACCTCAAGCGCAACAGCTGGGGCCTTGCCGCGCAAGTCGGCGTGGACATTCCGGTGGGCGATGGCTGGCTGCTCAACCTCGACCTCAAGAAGGTGCAGATCAAGACCACCGTCTCCGCGGGCGGCGCGGAGGCGGGCAAGTTCAAGGTCGATCCGCTGCTGCTCAGCGTGGGCGTGGGCAAGCGGTTCTGATCTTCAGACGGCCAGCGCGCCGGCCAGCCGCCAGCCTTGGCGCAGCGAGGCTGGCCAGCGGCCGTGCTGCAGCAAGTCCGCCACCGCCTGGGCCGAGTCGTCGCAGGCCAGGCCTTGCGCGGCCAGCCAGGCGGGGTCGTGGTAGGTGTGGCAGTAGCGCTCGCCGCCGTCGCACAGCAGCGTGACGATGGAGCCCACCTGGCCCTGCACGCGCATCTGCTCGGCGCAGGCCAGCGCGGCCAGCAGGTTGGTGCCGGTGGACGCGCCCACCGGCCGGCCCAGGTGGTCGGACAGCGCCCGCATGGCGGCCACGCTCCAGAGGTCGGGCAGCTTGACCATGGCGTCGATCACGCCGGGCACGAAGCTGGCCTCCACGCGCGGCCGGCCTATGCCCTCGATGCGTGAGCCCTGTTCGATGCGCAGGCTGGCGTCGCCGCTTTCGTAGTAATCGAAGAACACCGAGCGCTCGGCATCGGCCCCGCAGACCTGGGTGGGCAGGCAACCGTAGCGCGCGTAGCGGCCCATGGTGGCCAGCGTGCCGCCGGTGCCCGCCGAGCAGACGATCCAGGCCGGCGTGGGGTGCGGCTCGCAGCGCATCTGCGCAATGATGGACTCGGCGATGTTGTTGTTGCCGCGCCAGTCGGTGGCCCGCTCGGCGTAGGTGAACTGGTCCATGTAGTGGCCACCCAGTTCATCGGCCAGCCGCTGTGACTCGGCGTAGATCTGCGTCGGGTCATCCACCAGATGGCTGCGCCCGCCCTGGAACTCGATGGCCTTGATCTTCTCGCCCGAGACCGTGGCCGGCATCACCGCCACGAAGGGCAGGCCCAGCAGCCGCGCGAAATACGCCTCCGACACGGCGGTGGAGCCGCTGCTGGACTCCACCACCGTGGAGCCCTCGCGCAGCCAGCCGTTGCACAGCGCATAGAGAAACAGCGAGCGCGCCAGCCGGTGCTTGAGGCTGCCCGTGGGGTGGCTGGATTCGTCCTTGAGATAAAGGTCGATGCCGGGAAAGCCCGGCAGCGGCAGTGGCACCAGGTGGGTGTCGGCCGAGCGCTGGAAGTCGGCCTCGATGCGGCGGATGGCGGCGCGCACCCAGGTGTGGGCGGCGGGGACGGGCGTGGGCATGGCGGTGGCCGGGCGTCGGTCTTGTTGATGCAAAAAACCGAATCAGTGCTGAAGAATCTTGGACAGGAACTCCTGCGCCCGTGGCGCGCGCGCCGTGGGGTTGCCGAAGAACTCTTCCTTGGTGGTGTCCTCGACAATCTTGCCCGCGTCCATGAAGATGACGCGGTTGCTGACGCGCTTGGCAAAACCCATTTCGTGGGTGACCACCATCATGGTCATGCCTTCCTGCGCCAGCTTGACCATGACGTCCAGCACCTCGCCCACCATTTCGGGGTCCAGCGCGCTGGTGGGCTCGTCGAACAGCATGACGATGGGGTCCATGGACAGCGCCCGCGCGATGGCCACGCGCTGCTGCTGGCCGCCCGAGAGCTGGCCTGGGTATTTGTCCTTGTGGGCGATCAGGCCCACGCGCTCCAGCATCTTGAGGCCGCGCTGGATGGCTTCGTCCTTGCCCCGGTTGAGCACCTTGATCTGCGCCAGCGTCAGGTTCTCGGTCACCGACAGGTGGGGAAACAGCTCGAAGTGCTGGAACACCATGCCCACGCGCGAGCGTAGCTTGGGCAGGTCGGTCTTGGAGTCGGTGATGCTGATGCCATCGATCTTGACGTCGCCCTTCTGGATGGGCTCCAACGCGTTGACGGTCTTGATCAGGGTGGACTTGCCCGAGCCCGAGGGGCCGCAGACGACGACCACCTCACCCTTCTGGATGGCGGTGGTGCAGTCGGTCAGCACCTGGAAGCTGCCGTACCACTTGGAGACGTTGTCGATCTTGATCACGGCTCAATCCTCTAAAAAAATGCAACGTGGCTGATGGGCAGGCTGCCGGCAATGCAACAGCATAACCAGGTGACTGCCGTGGAGCCGGCTTTGCCGGGCCGCTGGCAGTGCCCCCTGAAAGGGGGCGCGATCTGTGATCGCGTAGGGGGTGAGGGGGTTCATCGAATGATGGCGATGTTTTTCTGCAGCCTGCGCACGGCGTAGCTCAGGCCAAAGCAGATGACGAAGTAGACGGCGGCGGCGACCAGATAGGTCTCCATCGGGCGGTTGAAGTTGCGCCCGGCCGTCTCGAAGCCCTTGAGCAGGTCGTAGGCACCGATGACGTAGACCAGCGAGGTGTCCTGGAACAGGATGATGGTCTGCGTCAGCAGCACCGGCAGCATGTTGCGCAAGGCCTGCGGCAGCACCACGAAGCGCATGGTCTGGCTGTAGGTCAGCCCCATGGCGTAGCCGGCCTGGGGCTGGCCAACGGGCACGCTCTGGATGCCGGCACGCATGATCTCGGCGAAGTAGGCCGCCTCGAACAGCGTGAAGGTGATGACGGCGGAGCGCTCGGCCCCCAGCGGCTGGCCGATCAACAGCGGGATCAGCAGGAAGAACCACAGGATCACCATGATCAGCGGCACGCTGCGCATGGTGTTGATGTAGGCCGCCGCCGCATTGGACAGCAGCTTGTGGGATGAGAGCCGCGCCAGCGCCAGCAACGTGCCCAGCACCAGCCCGCCCAACGCCGCGATGGCGGTGAGCGCGAGTGAGAACTGCAGGCCGGCCCAGACGTAGTCGGCCAGCACCTGGCCGTTGAGGAAAGCGAAGTCGAGGTTCATCGCGGCACCCCCGCCAGGCCCGGCACGCGCAGCTTGTGCTCGATGCCACGCGCCACGGCAAACACCAGCAGCGCCGAGATGGCGTACAGCACGGTGACCGCCAGGTAGATCTCCACGCCACGCGAGGTTTCCTCCTGCGCCTGGCGGGCAAACATGGTCAGCTCGGCCACCGAGACGGCGAACGCCACCGACGAGTTCTTGACGATGCTCATGCCCTCACTGGTCAACGGGGGGATGACGATGCGCAGCGCGCGCGGCAGCAGCACGTAGCGGTAGGCCTGGGGCAGCGTCAGGCCCAGTGCCAGCGCCGCATAGGTCTGGCCGCGCGGCAGGCTCTGGATGCCGGCCTTGACCTGCTCGGAGATGCGCGCCGAGGTGAAAAAGCCCAGGCCGAACACCACCAGCACAAAGCCGGGAATGGCCTTGAGCGAGGGCACCAGTTCGGGTGCCACGAAATACCAGAGAAACACCTGCACCAGCACCGGGATGTTGCGGAACAGCTCGGTCCACACGTCGCCCAGCAGCACCAGCCAGCGGTTGGGCGTGGTGCGCAAGATGCCCATCAGCGAGCCGGCCGCCAGCGCCAGCACCAGCGACAGCACCGAGACCGTCAGCGTCCAGCCCCAGGCCGACATCATCCAGTCCAGGTAGGTGATCTCGCCGCCCTGCCCAAAACAGCGCGGCGCGACGGTGCCCTCAATCGTGTCGCGGCAAAAGACTTGCCAGTCCCATTCCATGCCCACTCTCCCCAGCGTTATGCGAACCTCCATCCAACCCAGCGACTGCCGTGGATCCGGCTTCGCCGGTCCACTGGCAGGGCCCCCTTGAGGGGGCGCGATCTGCGATCGCGTAGGGGGTGGGCTTTACTTCTCGATGTAAGCCTCGGCCGGCTTGTCGTTGGGCGAGGCCAGCGCCGCCTTCAGCGCCGCGCTCATCGGCAGGTTGAGGTTGGCGTTGGTGGGCGGAATGGGCTTGGTGAACCATTTGTCGTAGGCCTTGGCCACGTCACCCGACTTCATGGCCGCCTTCAGGCTGTCGTCCACGGCCTTCTTGAAGGCCGCGTCGTCCTTGCGCAGCATGATGGCGATGGGCTCCACCGACAGCACCTCGCCGACGATCTTGAAATCGGCCGGGTTCTTGCTGCGGGCGATGGCGCCGGCCAGCAGCGAGCCGTCCATCACGAAGGCATCGGCGCGGCCGGTGTCCAGCAGCAAAAAGCTGTCGGCGTGGTCTTTGCCGAAGACCTCGCGGAAGTTGACGTTTTCGGCGCGCTTGTGGCGGCGCAGCGTCTGCACGGACGTGGTGCCGGTGGTGGTGGCCACCGTCTTGCCCGTCAGGTCGGCAATGCTCTTGATGCCCGAATTGGCCTTGACCGCGATGCGCACCTCTTCGACGAAAGTGGTTACGGCAAACGCCACGTCTCTTTGCCGCGCCTCGTTGTTGGTGGTGGAGCCGCACTCCAGGTCGACGGTGCCGTTCTGCACCAGCGGAATGCGGTTCTGCGAGGTGACCAGCTGGTATTTGACGTTGATGGTGCCGAGGCCCAGTTGCTTGCGCAGGCCGCTGACCACGCGCTCGCACAGTTCCACGTGATACCCCGTGTACTTGCCCGCACCCAGCGTGTACGACAGCGCCCCCGACGATTCGCGCACGCCCAGCGTGATGCTGCCCGAGTCCTTGATTTTCTTGAGGGTGTCCACCTGGGCCTGGACGGTGGTGGCAAGCAGGGCGAGGGTGGCGGCAGCAAGCAAGGCGCGCGTCATGACGGAACTCCTTTTGAGGCAGGTTGGGGTGCGATTGATTCTAGGGACGTGATCAGGTGCGCCCACAAGGCCTCGGCCGCCGGCTTGGCGGGGCGCGAGGCGGTGGGGCGTTCGCGGTAGATGCGAATCTCCATGGTCAGCATGTGCACGGCGTCACCCGCCGGCATCAGCCGGCCGGCACGCACGTCGCGCTGGGCGATGCTGCTGGGCAGAAAGGCCAGGCCATGACCTTCCAGCGCCATGGCCTTGAGGCCCTCGGCCATGTCGGTCTCATAGACCGGCTGCAGATGCGGCGGCTGCGGTGCCTGTTTGATGACTTGCTCGACCAGCCGCGCCAGGTAGGCGCCCGGCGCATAGCCCAGATAGGGCACGCGGGCACGCGCGGTGCCGGGCAGGCGGTGCAGCGGCTGCCCGCCCTCGCCGGTGCGGGCATAGGGGGCCAGCGTCTCGGTGCCCAGGGTCAGCATGTCGTAGCGGTCGGCCGGCAGCGCCAGCGGCTGGGTGGGGTGGTGGTAGGCCACCAGCAGGTCGCAAGCGCCCTCTGTGAAGCGCAGCACGGCGTCGTGCACGTTGAGCGCCATCAGCCGGCTGTTGACGTCGCCAAAGCGCTTGCGCAGCGTCATCAGCCACTGCGGAAAAAAGGTGAAGGCCAGGCTGTGCGGCGCCGCGAACTCGATCATGTCGTCGCCGCCGCGCTGGTGGCTGCGCATCATGGCGCGCGTGGCCTGCAAGGCGCCCAGGATGTCCAGCGCCTGGGCCAGGAACGTCTCGCCGGCAACCGTCAGGCGGGTGGGATAGCACGAGCGGTCCACCAGATCGATACCAGCCCAGGCCTCCAGCGCCTGGATGCGTCGCGAGAACGCCGGCTGCGTCACATGCCGCTGCTGCGCCGAGCGCGAGAAGCTGCGCGTCTCGGCCAGGCTGGCGAAGTCTTCAAGCCATTTGGTATCCATGCGGGGGTGAGGATAGCGCGCTGCAGCGTGGTGGCCCTGCGGGCAATCCCGCGTTGCGCGATGGGCTCAGGCCACCGCCGCGCGCCGCCCCGCCAGCCCCACCGCTTGCGCGGCCACGATGGCCAGCACCAGCAGCATGGCCGAGCCCACGAAGATGGCGCCCGGGCGGCCGCCGTCCAGCAGCAGGCCGAACAGCGGGGTGGCCAGCGCAAAGCCGGCGTCCAGGCCCGAATAGACCAGGCCGTAGACGCGGCCGGTGGCGCCGGGCGGCGTGGCGCGGCGGATCAGCAGGTCGCGCGAAGGGCCGGCCAGGCCGCTGCCGATGCCGGCCAGCGTCAAGGCCGCCAGCGCACCCAGCGGGGTCAGCCAGCCGGTGGCCACGCCCAGCAGCAGGGCGGCGGCGGCACTCATGGCGATGGCGATGTGGCGCTCCAGGTGGGCGCTGCGCGCGGCCCAAAAACCACCCAGCACCATGCCGCCGGCCGCGCCCAGCAGGTAGCCAGTGACGGCCAGCGCCATGCGCGCCACCGGCTGGTCGTACAGCAGGGCCAGCGCCGGCGCGCCAAACGACTGGATGGCCGCCAGCGCGGCGGTGCTGAAAAAGAAAAACGAAAAGCACAGCCAGATGCCGGGCAAGGCCAGAAACGCCAGCGGGTGGGCGACGCTCTGGGGCTGGGCCTTGGCGGCGCTGCGCTGTGCGGTGTGGTGGTCGTCCAGTGCGTCGCGCTGCCACCAGGCCAGCAGCCACACGGCAGCGGCCAGTGCGGCGGCGCAGAGATAGGCCAGGCGCCAGTGGCCACCCAGGGCAGTGGTCAGGCCCAGCAGCAGCACCGGAGCGGCCGCCCAGCCCAGGTTGCCGCTGATGCCGTGCACCGAGAACGCATGGGGCAGCCGCGCCGGCGCGATGCGGCGGTTGAGGATGGTGAAGTCGGCCGGGTGAAAGGGCGCATTGCCCAGGCCGGCCAGCGCCGCCGCCAGTTGCAAGCCGGCCAGCCCCTGGGCCTGCGAGGCGGCCAGGGCGGCGACCACGAAGCAGGCCAGTGCCGTCAGCAGCACCGGCCGCGCGCCGAAGCGATCGACGACGAAGCCGCTGGCCATTTGCCCCACGCCCGAGACGACGAAGAAGGTGGTGACCACCAGCCCGAGCTGGGCGTAGCTGAGGCCGAAGGTCTGCGTAAAGAGGGGGAACAGCGGCGGCAGCAGCAGGTGAAAGAAGTGCGAGGTGGCATGCACCAGCCCGACGAGGGCGATGGTGTGGGCGTCCTGGCGGGCGGTGGTGGTGGCGGTGGTCATGGTGTGGCGGCCACGCTGTGCTGCAGGTGCCACATCCGGGCGTAGGCGCCCCCTGCAGCCAGCAGTGCCGTGTGGCGGCCGCGCTCGATGATGCGCCCGCCGTCCATGACCAGAATGTCGTCGGCCTCGACGATGGTGGAGAGGCGGTGGGCGATGACCAGCGTCGTCTTGCCGCGCGCCAGCCGCGTCAGCTCGGCCTGGATGGCGCGCTCGTTGGCCGAGTCCAGCGCCGAGGTGGCCTCGTCGAAGATGAGGATGGGCGGGTTTTTCAGCAGCGTGCGGGCGATGGCCACCCGCTGCTTCTCGCCGCCCGAGAGCTTGAGCCCGCGCTCGCCCACCAGGGTGTCGTAGCCCCTGGGCTGGGCGACGATGAAGTCGTGGATGCGCGCGGCACGGGCGGCGGCCTCGATCTCGGGCTGGGTGGCGCCCTCGCGGCCATAGCCGATGTTGTAGGCCACGCTGTCGTTGAACAGCACGGTGTCTTGCGGCACCACGCCGATGGCGCGGCGCAGGCTGTCCTGCGTCACGCTGCGGATGTCCTGGCCGCCCACGGTGATGGCGCCGCCCTGCACGTCGTAGAAGCGGTACAGCAGCCGCGCCAGCGTGCTTTTGCCGGCGCCGCTGGGGCCCACCACGGCCACTGTGTGGCCGGCCGGAATCTCAAAGCTGACGCCTTGCAGGATGGGCCGCTCGGGCTCGTAGCCAAAGCGCACATCGTCGAACCGCACGGTGCCGGCGGGCTGGGCCAGCGCGGTGGCGCCGGGGGCATCGGCCACCTCCTGCTGCTTGTCCATCAGCGCAAAGAGCCGGTCCAGATCGACCATGCTTTGCTTGACCTCGCGGTAGAGCACGCCCAGAAAGTTCAGCGGGATGTACAGCTGCAGCAGCAGCGTGTTGACCAGCACCAGATCGCCCAGCGTCAGCTGGCCCGCCACCACGCCGCTGGTGGCCCGCCACAGCATGGCCAGCAGCGAGGCGGCGATGATGGCCTGCTGGCCGGTGTTGAGCAGCGACAGCGACGTCTGCGAGCGGATCTGCGCGCGCCGGTGGTCCTGCAGCACGGCGTCGTAGCGCGCGGCCTCCACGGCCTCGGCGTTGAAGTACTTGACCGTCTCGTAGTTCAGCAGCGCGTCCACCGCACGCGTGTGGGCGCGGGCGTTGAGCTCGTTCATCTGCCGCCGCCACTGCGTGCGCCACTCGGTCACGCTGATGGTGAAGGTGGCGTAGGCGGCCAGCGCCGTCAGCGTGATGGCCACATAGCCCCAGTCGAAGCGCGAACCCAGCAACACCAGCGCCAGCGTCAGCTCCACCAGCGTGGGCACGATGGTGTAGAGCGAGTACTGCACCAGCGACTGCAGCGATTGCACGCCGCGCTCGATGTCGCGCGTCATGCCGCCGGTCTGGCGCTCGAGGTGAAAGCGCAGCGACAGGCCGTGCAGGTGGTTGAACGTGGCCAGCGCGATCTGGCGCGAGATGCCGTGCGTGGCCTTGGCAAAGACCAGTTCGCGCAGCTCGGTGAACAACGAGGTGGACAGCCGCAGCAGCGCGTAGCCGATCAGCAGCGCCGCCGGCACCACCAGCACCGCGCGCACGTCCACCGCGCCGGGGGTGAGGCGATCGACCAGCTCCTTGAGCACCAGCGGCACGCCCAGGTTGGCGACCTTGGCCGCCACCAGCAGCGCCAGCGCCACCGCCAGCCGCCAGCGCCAGGGCCGCACATAAGGCCACAGCAGCTTCCACACCATCCAGTCGGGGCGGCCGGGAACGGGCAGGGGGCGGGAGGTGGAGGAGGCGCCGCGCATGGGCTTGGCAGTATCGGTTAACAATGCCGGCCATGGACCAAGACGAACCCCTCCTGCCGCCCGCCGACAAAGAGCTGGTGCTGCGCGTGCTGCCCATGCCGGCCGATGCCAACTACAACGGCGACATCTTTGGCGGCTGGATCATGTCGCAGATCGACCTGGGCGGTGCCGTGCTGCCCGCGCGGCATTCGGGCGGGCGCGTGACCACGGTGGCGGTGGACCAGTTCGTCTTCAAGCAGCCGGTGCGCATCGGCGATCTGCTCAGCATCTACTGCAAGATCGTTCGCGTCGGCCGCACCTCCATGACCATCGACGTGGAGGTCTGGGCCGAGCGCTTCTGGCAGCGCGACGAGACCGGCTGCAACGTGGTCATCAAGGTGACCGAGGCGGTGCTGACCTATGTGGCCATCGACCGCAACGGCAACAAGCGCCAGGTGCCGCCGCTGCCGGTATGAGCGTGGATCTGGCTGCGCTGCACGGCTGGGTGGGGCACAGCCAGACCGACGACGACACCGCCGCCTTGCGGCCCGCGCGGCTGCTGGCCGCCACGCTGGGACTGGATGGCGCGGCGCTGCAAGCCGGTGCTGCGTTGCCGCCGCTGTGGCATTGGCTGTACTTTCTGGAAGGCCTGCCGCCCGATCAACTGGGCCGCGACGGCCATCCGGCGCTGGGTGGCTTTTTGCCGCCGGTGCCGCTGCCCAACCGCATGTGGGCCGGTGGCCGGCTGCGCTGGCTGGCGCCGCTGCCGCTGGGCGCGGCGCTGACGCGGCGCTCACAGGTGCTGCGCATCGAGTCCAAGCAGGGTCGCAGCGGGCCGCTGGTGTTCGTGACGGTGCGCCACGACATCGCGGCCGATGGGCAGGCCGTGATCGAGGAAGAGCAGGATCTGGTCTATCGGCAGCCGGTGCCGGCTGCTGCCCTGGCGCCGGCGCCCGAGGCGGCGGACGGGGTCTTGCTGGAGACGCTGCGCACCGATGCCACGCTGCTGTTTCGTTACTCGGCGCTGACCTTCAACGGCCACCGCATCCACTACGACGTGGACTACTGCCGCGACGTCGAGGGCTATGCGGGGCTGGTGGTGCACGGGCCGCTGCAGGCCACCTGGCTGGCGGGCGTGGCCCAGCGCCACCTGGGCCGGCCGCTGACGCGCCTGACCTACCGGGCGCTGGCCCCGGCCACGGCGGGCATGACGCTGTCGGCCCGGCTTGGGCGCGAGGCCGACGACGGGTTGACGCTGGCCAGCGTCATGCCGGATGGTGCAGTGTCCATGCAGGCGAAAGCCGAGGCCTGACAATCACTACTTGCGCAGCCGCAAGGGGCGCGTAATACTGGATCTTCATCCATATGGGTATTGAACTTCTTCCCCCACTTTTGCGCGCGAACTACGAGGTTCATGAGCGCAAACATGCTTGCGCCATTCTCAAACAGGACTTCCCGGCCGAGTGGCGGGACATCTGTGAGGTGCTTGGTGGTTTTCGCCTTTTGCGCTCCTGGCTGACTGAGGGTGGGGGGAGCAAGTCCAAGGTGTCCAAGGACATTGATTCGGCGCTCTATTCGCGTGGGTGGGAGGAGAAGCAGTTCCGCACGGAGATCGTAGTAGACGGTATGCGCAGCGAGTCGCCCACACATCAGATCGATTGCTTCAAGAACCGTGTGGCGCTGGAGATTGAATGGAACAACAAAGATCCATTTTTCGACCGCGATCTGAACAACTTCCGTCTGCTGTTTGAGTTGCGAGCCGTCAGCGTGGGCGTGATCGTGACGCGCAGCGATGAGTTGCAACAGGTGTTTGCGGGACTGGGGCGGGCGTCCAGTTTTGGCGCCTCCACTACTCACATGTCCAAGCTGCTACCTCGCATTGAGGGCGGCGGCGGAGGTGGTTGCCCGGTGTTGGTGTTTGGCATTCGCAAGGAGTTATACGTTGAAGACTGAACTTGATGCAGGGGTTGATCTACTGGCCCGTACGGCGGGGCAGCGGTTTGCCACGGTGCTGGCCGATCCGCCTTGGCAGTTCCAGAATCGCACCGGCAAGGTGGCGCCCGAGCATCGGCGGCTGAATCGCTACAGCACGATGTCACTCGATGCCATCAAGCAACTCCCTGTGGTGGGCGCTTGCGCTGATACCGCGCACTTGTATCTCTGGGTTCCCAACGCCTTGCTGCCGGAGGGCCTTGCGGTGCTGGCGGCTTGGGGTTTCGAGTACAAAAGCAATCTGGTTTGGCACAAGGTGCGCAAGGATGGGGGGCCTGATGGAAGGGGCGTAGGGTTTTACTTCCGCAACGTGACCGAACTGATCCTGTTCGGTGTGCGTGGCAAGAGCATGCGCACGCTGGCGCCGGCGCGCAGCCAAGTCAATTTCATCGCCACCCAGAAGCGCGAGCACTCGCGTAAGCCGGACGAGGCTTACGAACTGATTGAGCGTTGCAGCCCTGGGCCTTATTTGGAACTGTTCGCGCGTGGCGCACGACCCGGGTGGACAGCTTGGGGCAATCAAGCTGAGGACTATTTCCCCACCTGGGAGACTTATCGCAATCACTCTCAGAGTGGACGAGAGGCCAGTCTGTTTGCCACATCTCAAGACATGGGCTTGGGTGTAGAGGCGCGCTGAATCTGGGCTGACAGGGGGCTGACACCACCTGGGGCAATCCCTGAAGCGGACATATTCCTCGGCTGCTTAAAGTGGGCTGGTCTTCGGTTCCACCCCCAAGGGAGTCCATTCATGTCCGCACCGCTTGCTTCCATTCTTCGTCGTACGGCCTTGGCCGCTGCCGGCGCTGCGCTGCTGGTTGCCGCCGCGCCTGCGCTGGCCCAGTCGCCCATCGTCATCAAGTTCAGCCACGTGGTGGCCGCCGACACGCCCAAGGGCAAGGCTGCCGAGTTTTTTGCCAAGCGCGCGGGTGAGTTGACCAAGGGCAAGGTCAAGGTCGAGGTCTATCCCAACAGCCAGCTCTACAAGGACAAGGAGGAGATGGAGGCGCTGCAGCTGGGCTCGGTGCAGATGCTGGCGCCCTCGCTGTCCAAGTTCGCGCCGCTGGGCGTGCGCGAGTTCGAGGTGTACGACCTGCCGTTCATCTTCGACAACTACGCTGAGCTGCACAAGGTCACCAACGGCCCGCTGGGCAAGAGCCTGCTGGACAAGCTGCAACCCAAGGGCATCACGGGCCTGGCTTATTGGGACAACGGCCTCAAGGTCTTCTCGGCCAACAAGCCGCTCAAGACCGTGGCCGACTTCAGGGGCCTGAAGATGCGCATCCAGTCGTCCAAGGTGCTGGACGCGCAGATGCGTGCGCTGGGCTCGCTGCCGCAGGTGATGGCCTTCTCCGAGGTCTACCAGGCGCTGCAGACGGGCGTGGTCGATGGCACCGAGAACCCGCCGTCCAACCTGTACACGCAGAAGATGCATGAGGTACAGAAGTACGTCAGCATCTCCGACCATGGCTACCTGGGCTATGCGGTGGTGGTCAACAAGCCGTTCTGGGACAAGCTGCCGGCCGACGTGCGCAAGCAGCTCGAGCAGGCCATGGCGGAGGCCACCAAGGTGGCCAACGACAGCGCGCTGGCGCTCAACAACGAGGCCATCGAGAAGGTCAAGACCAGTGGCAAGTCCACCGTCTACGTGATGACGCCGGCCGAGCGGCTGGCGCTGAAGAAGGCGCTGATGCCGGTGCACAAGCAGATGGAGTCGCGCATCGGCGCCGAGACCATCCAGTCCTTCTACAAGGAAACCGGGTTCGACCCGGCCAAGCTCTAAGCTCCGACCTCGGGGGGTGCTGCGATGAAGTGGCTCGACCGCTTGGAGGAGGTGCTGGTCATCTTGCTGATGGCCACCGCCACCCTCATCACGTTTGTGGCGGTCGTGCACCGCTACCTGTCCGGGTTCGACATCCCGGGCCTGCAAGACTGGCTGCTGGGCCTGAACATGGCCTGGGCCCAGGAGGCCACGATCTACCTCTTCGTCTGGATGGCCAAGTTCGGCGCCGCCTACGGCGTGCGCACCGGCATCCACGTGGGGGTGGACGTGGTCATCAACCGGCTCGAGCCACCCGTGCGCAGCAAGTTCATTCTGTTTGGGCTGTTGGCGGGGGCGCTGTTCACCGCCACCATCGCCACGCTGGGCGGGCAGTTCGTCTGGCACAACGGCATGAACTATGCGGTGCTGCACGACCTGCTGGGCCAGGATGTCGAGGGGCTGTTCGAAGGGCCGGTCACGCCCGACCTCGAATGGCCCACCTGGATCGTCTACCTCGCCATTCCGCTGGGCTCGGGGCTGATGTGTTTTCGCTTTTTGCAGGTGGCCTGGAACTTCTGGCACACCGGCGAGCTGCCGCACCACGACCATGGCCATGTGGACGGCCTGGATGAGGATGAAGCCGCTGCGCCCGATCTGCACCCGCAACCCACCGCCCCCGGAGGCCGCGCATGAACGGCATCATCATCTTTGGCCTGCTGGTGGTGCTGATGCTCACCGGCATGCCGATTTCCATCGCGCTGGGCCTCACCGTGCTGACCTTCATCTTCGGCTTCACCGAGGTGCCGCTGGCCTCGGTGGCGCTCAAGCTGTTCACCGGCATCGAGAAGTTCGAGATCATGGCCATCCCGTTCTTCATCCTGGCGGGCAACTTCCTGACCCACGGCGGGGTGGCGCGGCGCATGATCCGCTTTGCCACCTCCATGGTGGGCCACTGGTATGGCGGCCTGGGGCTGGCCGGCGTGCTGGCCTGCGCCCTCTTCGCGGCGGTGTCGGGCTCGTCGCCGGCCACCGTGGTGGCCATTGGCTCCATCCTGCTGCCGGCCATGGTCAAGGCCGGTTTTCCCAACCGCTTCGGTGCGGGCGTCATCACCACCTCGGGCGCGCTGGGCATCCTGATCCCGCCGTCCATCGTGATGGTGATGTATTCGGTCTCCACCAACACCTCGCTGGGCGCCCTCTTCATGGCCGGCGTGGTGCCGGGCATTGGCCTGGCGGCGGCGCTGGGCTTCACCACCTGGTACCGGGCGCGCAAACACAACTACCCGCGCATGGCCAAGGCCAGCTGGGGTGAGCGTGGGCGCGCGCTGCGCGAGTCGCTGTGGGGGTTGCTGCTCATCGTCATCGTCATGGGCGGCATCTACACCGGCTTGTTCACGCCCACTGAGGCGGCGGCCATGTCGGCCGTCTACGCCTTCTTCATCGCCGTCTTCGTCTACAAGGACATGGGCCTCAAAGACGTGCCGCGCGTGCTGCTGGCCTCGGCCAACATGAGCGCCATGCTGCTGTACATCATCACCAACGCGGTGCTGTTCAGCTTTGTGCTGGCCAACGAGAACATCCCGCAGCAACTGGCCGACTGGCTGGTGGGCATGGGCCTGGGCGCCATTGGCTTCCTGCTGGTGTGCAACATCTTGCTGCTGGCGGCGGGCAACTTCATGGAGCCCTCGTCCATCGTGCTCATCATGGCGCCCATCCTGTTCCCGGTGGCCATGAAGCTGGGCATCGATCCAGTGCATTTCGGCATCCTGATCGTCGTCAACATGGAGGTGGGCATGTGCCACCCGCCCGTGGGGCTCAACCTCTACGTGGCCTCGGGCATCACCAAAATGGGCATCACCGAGCTGACCGTCGCCGTCTGGCCGTGGCTGCTGACCATGCTGATGTTCCTGGTGGTGGTCACCTACTGGCCGGCGCTGTCGCTGGCCCTGCCGCGGGCGTTGGGCATGCTGTGAGTGCCCCCAGGGCCGGGCTGCGCCCGGCCCGGCCCGGCGTTTTCTCGTAAGGGAATCTCCTCATCCATCCAGTGGATGCAGGGCCGTGAGGTCATGCCTAGACTGAGCACTCCTTTGGTTGCTTCTCAGGAGTGTTCAGATGACCCGATTGACCCCTCTCGCGTTGGCGGCCGGTGTGTTGGTGGCGTTGCCCACCCAGGCCGCCATTGAGCGCACCGGCTATTACATCGCTCCGTTTGGGCTGGCGGATGGCCACCAGGTGGAGTGGAACACCACCAGCGGCGTGGCGCAGCGCACAGACGATGCCGGCGTGGCCACGGCCACGTTCACCCAGAATGCCGCGGGCGAGCGCACGCTGACGCTGGACGTGCCCCGTGCGCGCGACTACCTAACCATGGACGCCTGCGGGCAGGAGGCCACGGCGCGCGACGTCACCACGGCGTACACCTATGCCGTGGTGGGTGCGCCGCGTGCGCTGGACAACACCCGCCTGGCCACCGTGGGCTACACCTACTGGGTGACGGGCTGCACGGCCGGCACGCGCGTGGACTGGTCGGCCGTGCCCGCCACGTACGCGGGACGGCCGATGCGGGCGCGACTGCCGCTGTCGGACATCGGCCCGGGCACCCGCCTGACGGGTTTCAGCGAAGAGGCGGTGGCCCAAGACGCCTCGGGGCAGTTTCAACCGCTCTTCCCGTCGCAAGACACCGTGGTGTTCTCGGGGCTGCCCGGCACGGCCACGTTCGAGCGCAGCGGCCACAGCTACCCGGTGCGGCTGGATGCCAACGGCTGGCTGGTGTTCTCGCTGCCCGGCGGTGAGCGGGCCTACACCCGGATGTCGCTGGGCCTGCAGCGAGGCGGCGAGATCTGGCTCTACGCCGATCAGGCTGGCGACCAGGCACAGTGGATGCGGCAGACCACCATGGTCACGCCCCAGCCGGGGTCGTCGTTCGACACCGCACGGCAGGCGGCACGGTACTGGCTCAGCCCCATCGAATCATCGGATCCGGCATTGCGGTATTTCGGCTGGCAACTCAAGCCCGACCTCACCGGCTCCAGTTGCGGCGGGCCAGTGCTGGCCCCCGAATACTGCACCACGCCGCTGCTGTCGTGGCGCTACAGCGGTGACGTCACGATCGACCGCAGCTGGCGGGGTGGCACCCAGCTGCGTCAGCGCCACTGGCAGGCACTGGCGCGCCTGGGCAGTACCCAGTGGGTGATGGAGCGAGAGGACTTGTACAACCTCGACGGCAGCTATGCGGGGCCCTTCATCGCACCGCGCGTCATCGGCTACACCGACCTGGGCTTTGCCGGCGGTGCGGCCCTGTCGGTGGCACCCAAGCCCATGACGGTGCAGCCGCCTCGCCATGGGTTTGGCAGCCTTCCATAACCCGTGCCGGCCGGCCCCTTGACGTGGGCGTCTCAGGGGGCTGCCGCACCTTCGCGCATGGAGCCCGCCACCAGGTCGAAGCGGAACAGCCGGCATTCGATGGGGCCGTTCCACATGGGCAGGCGGCGGCTCTCCTTGAGCCGCATCAGGCCGGGCAGCTTCATCTCGGGTGTGAGCACATGCGCGGTCCAGCCGGCGTAGTGGCGTTTCCAGTGGGCGGCCAGGCGGGCGTAGAAGTCGCCCGCGTCCTGCGCCCCCTCGAAATGCTCGGCGCTGCGGGCCTGGCCTTGCCCTTTGGGGTTGATGCGCTCGCCGTAGGGCGGGTTGAGCAGCATGGTGCCTTGCGCAGCGGGCGCCGGGCGTTGCAATGCATCGGCGGTCTTGAAGGTGATGGCGTGGGCCACCCCGGCACGCTCGGCATTGCGGGCGGCAAAGTCGGTCATGCGGAACGCCACGTCGCCCGCCCAGACGGGCGCAGTGGGCGCGTGCACGGCCGCCTTGGCCTCGGCGCGCAACTGCTGCCAGCGCGCGCGCTGCGGCGCAAATGGCAGCAGGCGCTCGAAGGCGAAGCGGCGGGTCAGGCCCGGCGCCATGCCGCAGGCGATTTGCGCGGCCTCGATGGCGATGGTGCCGGCGCCGCACATGGGGTCGAGCAGGCCGCCATCGGCCTCGCGGCCCTGCCAGTCGGCGGCGGCCAGCATGGCGGCCGCCAGCGTTTCCTTGAGGGGCGCCTCGCCCTTGGCGTCGCGCCAGCCGCGCTTGAAGAGAGCCTCGCCAGAGAGGTCCACGCTGAGGGCAGCCTGCTCCGGGCCCAGGTGCAACACCAGCGACAGGTCGGGCCGGTGGGTGTCCACGCTGGGCCGGCTGCCGCGCGCCTCGCGCATCTGGTCGCAGACGGCGTCCTTGATGCGCAGCGCAGCAAAGTTCAGGCTGCGCAGCGGTGAGCGCCAGGCGCTGGCGTCCACGCGCAGCGTCTGCGCCGGCGTGATCCATTCGTGCCAGCGCAGGCGCAGTGCCAGATCGTAGAGGTCGTGCTCGTCGCGGTAGGGGCCGCTGGCCACCTGCCACAGCACGCGCTGGGCCAGGCGGCTGCCCAGGTTGAGGCGCATGGCGGCCTCGGCGTCGCCATCGACGAAGACGCCGCCACGGCCGGCCTCGATGGTCGTGCCCGCAGGCAGCAGGCGCTGGCATTCGGCGGCCAGCAACGGCTCGACGCCGGCGGCGCAGGGGAGAAACAAAGTGGTCACGGGACTAGAGTTGCTTGCGCAGGGTGGCGGGCATGATTTTCATGGCCTCGCGGTATTTGGCCACAGTGCGCCGCGCGACCTGGATGCCTTGCTGCTCCAGCATGTCGGCAATCTGGCTGTCCGACAAGGGCTTGAGCGGGTCTTCGGCGTCGATGAACTGCTTGATCAGGGCGCGCACGGCGGTGGAGGAGGCGTTGCCGCCGGCCTCGGTGGCCAGCGACGAGCCGAAGAAGTACTTGAGCTCGAACGTGCCCTGCGGCGTGGTCATGTATTTGGCCGTGGTCACGCGCGAGATGGTGGATTCGTGCAGGCCCAGTTCGTCGGCGATCTCGCGCAGCACCAAGGGCTTCATGGCGATGGCGCCGTGGGTGAAAAACCCCTTTTGCCGCTCGACGATGGCCTGGCTGACGCGCAAGATGGTGTCGAAGCGCTGCTGGATGTTGCGGATGAACCAGCGTGCCTCCTGCAGCCGCCCCGCCATGGGCGAGTGGCCCCGGCCCTGGCCGCGCAGCGCCTGGGCATAGGCCTCGTGGATGCGCAGCCGTGGCATGACCTCGGGGTTGAGGGCGGCCCGCCACTGGCGGCCCACCCGCTGGACGATGACGTCGGGGGTCAGGGCTTGCTGCTCGGTGGGGGTGAAGGGCCGCGCCGGTTTGGGCTCGCAGGCCATGATGAGGGCATGGGCCTGTTTGAGCAGTGCCTCGTCGGCGCCGGTCAGCTGAGTCAGCCGGCGCAGGTCGCGTTTGGCCAGCAAGTCCAGATGCCGGGTGGCAATCAGCAGGGCGGTGTCGCGGGCCGGCCCCGGGGGCTGGGTGGCCAGTTGCAGCGCCAGGCATTCGGCCAGGTCGGCCGCGCCCACGCCGGTGGGCTCCAGGCTTTGCAGCCAGCGCAGGCCGCAGCGCAACTGGTCGAGCAAGGCGTCGAACGCATCGGGGCTGGTGATGTCCAGGGCCTGCGCCAGGCGATCGGCAATGGACTCCAGCGGGTCGGCCAGGTAGCCGTTGTCGTCCAGCGACTCGATCAGTGCCAGCACCGAGGCGGCGTCTTCGTCGCCCAGCCGCATGCCGCTGAGTTGCTGGCGCAGATGCGCTTGCAGCGTGGGTGCGGCGGCGGTGCGGGCGTGAGGGTCCTGGTCGTCGTCGCCACCACTGCCGCCGGCCGTGGGCCAGTCGCCGCCCAGCGCCGGCTCGCCGCTGTCGTCCCAGTCGGTGGTGTCCGGGGCATCCTGGTCGGCCGCCGTCAGATCGGGCTCGTCGCTGCGCTCACGTTCACGTTCGCGCTCCTGCTCGCGCGGGCGCTCGCCGGGCGCGGCGACCGGGGCGTCCTCTTCGACGTCGGGCTCCAGGAAGGGGTTGGCTTCGAGCATCTGCTCGACTTCCTGGCTGAGCTCGACGGTGGACAGTTGCAGCAGCCGTATCGATTGCTGCAACTGCGGGGTCAGCGCCAGATGCTGGGTGAGGCGCACTTGCAGGGTCGGGCGCATCACATTCGGAAGTGTTCGCCGAGGTAGACCCGGCGCACGTCCGGGTTCTCGATGATTTGCTCGGGCCGGCCCTCGGCCAGCACGCGGCCCTCGCTGATGATGTAGGCGCGGTCGCAAATGCCCAGCGTCTCGCGCACGTTGTGGTCGGTGATCAGCACCCCGATGCCGCGCGCCTTGAGAAAGGAGACGATGCGCTGGATCTCCAGCACCGCGATGGGATCGACGCCGGCAAACGGCTCATCGAGCAGGATGAAGCGCGGCTGGGCCGCCAGCGCGCGGGCGATCTCCACCCGCCGCCGCTCGCCACCCGACAGCGCCGGGGCCGGCGAGTCTCGCAGGCCGGTGAGGCTGAGGTCGTGCAGCAGGCCATCAAGCTGGCGTTCAATCTCGGCCTTGGCCAGCGGCCGGCCATCGGCGCCGTATTGCAGCTCCAGCACGGCACGCACGTTCTCGTCCACCGTCAGCTTGCGGAAGATGGAGGCCTCTTGCGGCAGATAGCCCAGCCCCAGCCTTGCGCGCTCGTGGATGGGCAGGCGTTCGATGGAGCGGCCATCGATGGTGATGGTGCCGGCATCGCAGCGCACCAGCCCCACGGCCATGTAGAAGGTGGTGGTCTTGCCGGCGCCGTTGGGGCCCAGCAGGCCCACCACCTCGCCGCCGTGCACCGTCAGGTGCACCTCGCGCACCACGGTGCGGGTGCCGTAGGTCTTGCGCAGGCCCTGGGCCGACAGGCTGCTGGCGCGGGTCTCGCTCATGGGGCGCTGGCCGCCGAGGCGGGCGGCTCGGCCACGCGCGCACGGGGCTGGAACACCAGCTTGGCGCGCTGCGGCTCGCGGCCGGCCGGCGTGGCGCCTTCGCCCTCGAAGACCACGGTGTCGGATTTCTGGTCGTAGACGATGACGGGCGCCGTGGCCTCGTCACCGGCGCTGCCCGGGCGCTCCAGTCGCAGCTTGGCGCCGCCCACCAGCCGCACCCGCTCGCTGGCGCCGTCGTACTCGATGCGCTGGGCCTGGCCTGCCACCCATTCCTCGACCCGGTCGCGCTTCTGGCGGAAGGTGGCGGGGCCGCCCAGCGCCAGCGCGTGGTAATAGCCGCTCGCATCCTCGCGCACCTCGACGGTGGCGGCGGTCAGCCGCAGCGTGCCTTGGGTGGCCACCACGTTGCCGATGATGGTGGTGATCTTGCGCGCCAGATCGACCTTGGCGGCCTCTTTGCCGTCGCTGGTGACCTCCAGCGGCAGGTTGCGATCCGCCTGGGCCGCCCAAGCCCCGCCGGCCACCGCCGTCAGCAGGGCTGTCAAGGCCAACAGGCGACGCGCGAGGCGGGTACGGGTGGTTTTCATTGTTGCGGCACGGAACTTGCTGCCGCAGTGTACTCGCTGGAAATCAGCCCCGGCGCACCCGGCCCATCAGGTAATCGGCCACCGAGAAGGCCTGCTCGAAACCGCCGGCCATGGCGGCCGAGGTGTAGTAGCGGCCACCCACGCCGATGGCCGGCACGCCGTCGATGCGGTAGGCCTCGGTCAGTTGCGCGGCCTGGCGGGCCTTGGTGGTGACGCCGAACGACTTCATGGTCTGCACGAACTGGGCGCCGTCCAGCCCTTGCGCGGTGATGAAGGCCTGGACCTGGGCGTCGGTGTTGAGCGGCTGGCGCGCCACGTGAATGGCCTGGAACACCTTGCGGTGCAGGGCCTCCAGCTGGCCCTGGGCCTCCAGCGCGTAGAACACGCGCTGGTGGAACTGGTGCAGCGGCCCGAAACCCACCGGCACGCGGCGCAGCGCGGCGTCGGAGGGCAGGCGCTTGACCCAGCCCTCCAGCGGTGCCTCCATGGCAAAACAATGCGGGCAGCCGTACCAGAAGAACTCGATGAGCTCGACCTTGCCGGGCCCGGCGCTGGTGGGCACCGGTTGCGACAGCTTGACGTAGTGCTGGCCTTCTACCGGGGCCGCGCCCTGTGCGCGCAGCGCCAGCGGGGCGAGGCCGGTGGCCAGGGTCAGGGCGGCGGGGACATGCAGGCAAAGGCGTCGGCGGTTCATGGGCAGGCGTTCACAAAGGTTGAAGGATCACGGCTTGTCGCCGCGCACGATGGCGCTTTCAGCGCCCATGGCCTGGAGGCGCGCCTGTTGGCCTTGCGCCTCCTCACGGGTGTCAAACGGGCCAACGCGCACGCGGTGCACCGAGCGGCCCCCTTGTTCGACGGCAAAGGTGCGCGCCGAGATGCCTTGCATGGCCAGTTTGGCCCGCTGCTGCTCGGCGTCTTCCGCATTGGAATAGGCGCCAGCCTGGACGAAATACACGCTCACCGGCTTGGCCGCGACGATGGCCGAGGCCGGCTCGGGCACGGGCTTGCCGGCCAGGATGGCGGCCGGATCGCGGTCGGCGGGAGGCGGCGTCGGGACGGCGCCGGTGGCGGCAGCGGCCGATGCGGCTTCGGCGGCGCGCACGCCCGGCGGGGGCGTGATGGGCGCCGGCTTGCCGGCCAGGCCGGCGTTGGGGTCCCAGTTCTTGAGCTTTTCGACCTCGGCGGCCTGCTCCTCGGGCGAGCGGTGCTGCACCTTGTCCACAAAAGGCGTGGGGGCCTTGGCGATGTACAGCGCCACGCCCAGCGCCAGCGCCAGGCCGATGAGCAGGCCCACCACCACGCCCAGCACCATGCCGCCGCGCTCGCGGCGGCGCATCAGTTCAATGCACATGAAGGGGTTTCCTCGCGGAACATGGATTCGGGCGCCGACACGCCCAGCAGCGCCAGGGCGTTGGCGATCACGATGCGGGTGGCGTCGAGCAGGGCGAGGCGGGCGCGGGTCAGATCGGCGTCGTCCTGCCCCAGCACGCGCTCGGCGGCATAGAAGCTGTGCAGCGCGGCGGCCAGGTCGCGCAGGTAGAAGGCCACGTCATGGGGCGCCAGGTCGCGCGTGGCCTGGGCCAGCATCTCGGGGTAGGCGGCCAGCTTGACCATCAGCGCCAGCTCGGTGGGGGCCACCAGGCGGCCGAGTGCGGCTGTGTCGGGCGCAAGGCCTTGCTCGGCCCCGGCGCGCAAGATCGAGCACACGCGGGCGTGGGCGTACTGGACGTAGAACACGGGGTTCTCGTCGTTCTGCTTGAGCGCCAGATCGACGTCGAAGGTGAACTCGGTGTCGGCCTTGCGGCTGATGAGGAAAAAGCGCACGGCGTCGCGGCTGGTCCAGTCGATCAGGTCGCGCAGCGTGACGTAGCTGCCGGCGCGCTTGCTGATCTTGACCTCAGCGCCGCCCCGCAGCACCCGCACCATGGTGTTGAGCACGTAGTCGGGGTAGCCCTGGGGAATGCCCAGGCCCAGGCCTTGCAGGCCGGCGCGCACGCGGGCGATGGTGCCGTGATGGTCGGTGCCCTGGCAGTTGATGGCCTTGGCAAAACCGCGCTGCCACTTGGTCAGGTGGTAGGCCACGTCGGGCACGAAATAGGTGTTGCTGCCGTCCTGCTTGCGCATGACGCGGTCTTTGTCATCACCCCACTCGGTGGTGCGCAGCCACAGCGCGCCGTCCTGCTCGTAGGTCTTGCCGGCGGCCACCAGCCGCTGCACGGCCTCGGCCACGCGGCCCTCGGTGTACAGGCTGGACTCCAGGAAGTAGCTCTGGAAGGTGACGCCAAAGGCGCGCAGATCCAGGTCTTGTTCGCGGCGCAGATAGGCCACGGCGAAGTCGCGGACGCCGTCGAGGTCGCGCGGGTCGCCCGAGGCGGTGACGCGGCGGTCGTCGGCCAGCACCGTTTCGCGGGCGAGAAAGTCCTCGGCGATGTCGGCGATGTAGTCGCCGTTGTAGGCCGCCTCAGGCCACAGCGCATCGCCGGGCTTGAGCCCTTGCAGCCGCGCCTGCACGCTGGCGGCCAGGGTGGCGATCTGCACGCCGGCGTCGTTGTAATAGAACTCGCGCGTGACGTCCCAGCCCTGGGTCTCGAACAGGTGGGCCAGGCTGTCGCCCAGCGCGCCCTGGCGGGCGTGCCCCACGTGCAGCGGGCCGGTGGGGTTGGCGCTGACGAACTCCAGCATGACTTTGCGCCCATGTGCGGGCTGCCAGCCATAGCGCGCCCCGGCTTGCAGCACATCGGCCACCACCGCCTGCTTGGCCTCGGGTTTGAGGCGCAGGTTGATGAAGCCGGGGCCGGCGATATCCAGGGCCGCCACCCAGCGCGCCACTTCGGGCTGGGCCGTCAAGGCCTCCACCAGTTGCTGCGCCAGGGCGCGGGGATTGGCCTTGAGGGGGCGCGCCAGCGCCATGGCGGCGGTGATGGCCAGATCGCCATGGCTGGCCTGTTTGGGGGACTCGAAGGCGGCACTGGCGCCCGCGTCGGGCGCCACGGCGGCCAGCGCACGCGCCAGCGCCGTCAGCAGCTCTTGCTTGACTTGGATCATGATGAACTCATTCTATTTCCGGGCGTTGTTTGGTTCATGGCCGGCGCTTGCGGGCGGGCAAGATCAAGGGGTGAATGCCCCTTTGCCATCCGCCCCGATGGAGCGCACCGTCCCGCTGTCCCATACAGCCCCTGCGTTGCCGCTGCGCATCGGCCGCTACCGCGTGGTGCAGCGGCTGGGCGAGGGCGCCACCAGCGAGGTGTTTCTGGCCCATGACCCGGTGCAGGACCAGCCGGTGGCCATCAAGCGTGTGCGCAGCGGTCCCGGCCGCGGGGCGGTCGAGCAGCATTTCGCGGCCCACTTCTTTGCCGCCGAGGCCGCGCTGGTGGGCCGGCTCAAACACCCCAACGTGGTGCCGCTGCTGGATGCCGTGGACGATCCGCAGGGTGCCTACCTGGTGATGGACTATGTGCCGGGCACCACGCTGCGCACCTTCTGCCAGCCGGGCCGTCTGCTGTCGCTGGAGCAGGTGGTGGAGATCGGCTTCAAATGCGCGATGGCGCTGGGCTACCTCTATCGCCAGGGGGTGATCCACCGTGACGTCAAGCCGGCCAACATCCTGGCCGTGCTCGATGGCGAAGTGGTCACCGACGTCAAGATCAGCGACTTCGGCAGCGCCTTGCGCCTGGATGCCGAGCGCACCCAGATCCACCGGGTGGGCTCGCTGGCCTATATGTCGCCCGAGCAGCTGGACGGTGCCACCCTGGATGGCCGGGCCGACATGTATTCGCTGGCGGCCGTGCTGTACCACATGGTGGCCGGGCGCCCGCCGTTTGAGGCGCCCTGCGAGGCCGCGCTGCTCAAGCGCATTGCGCAAGACATCGCCATGCCGCTGACCGATTTGCGCGAGGACGTGAGTCCGGCGCTGGATGCCACGCTGAGGGTGGCATTGAACAAGGCCCGCAGCGACCGGCCGGCCAGCTGGGACGTGTTTGCCCAGTCGCTGGCCGCCCTGATCGCCAATGGCGACGTGCCGCGAGGCCAGATCCAGCGGGTGGCCGATTCCGAGCGCTTCAACCTGCTGCGCAGCCTGCGGTTCTTCGAGCGCTTCGACGACCTGGCGCTGTGGGAGGTGGTCCACCGTGCGCGCTGGCAGCGGCTGTTCCCCGGCCATTGCATCTACCGGGCGGGCGAGCAGGGCAACCAGTTCCACATCATCGCCACCGGCGTGGTCGAGGTGTTTCGCGGCGGCCAGCGTGTGGCCAGCCTCAAGAGCGGCACCTCGGTGGGTGAGATGGCCTACCTGGCGCCCAACCCCGAGCTGGGCACCCACAGCGCCGATGTGGTGGTGGCCGAGGCCACCACCACCATCAGCTTCACGCCGCAGTCGCTGGCCGCCCTGTCGGCCGCGACGCGCCACGCCTTCGATCAGGCCTTTATTCAGGTGTTGGTGCGCCGCCTGCATGCCGCGCACGAGGCGCTCGCGCACCCCCGCCGCATCATGTAGGTGGGTGGGGCACGATGCAGGTGCCGTCGGTGCACGCCGCGCCGTCCTGGCCCAGGGGAGGCAGCGGCGAGCGGCTGTCCTGCGCCTGACGCAGCGCGCGGCGAAACAGCTCAATGGGCTGGGCGCCTGAAATGGCCAGCCGTCCATCGATCACGAAGAACGGCACCCCGCTTACCTGCAAATCCTGCCGCGCGATCTGCTCGTCACGGCGCACCTCGGCGGCGTAGCGGTCCGAAGCCAGCACCGCGCTGACCTCGGCCGCAGGCAGCCCGATGGCCTCGCCGATGGCTTGCAGCGTGGCCCGGTCGCCGACGGACTGGCCCTCGGTGAAGTAGGCGCGCATCAACTGCTCTTGAGCCGCATCCCCCAAGCCCCGCGTGGCGGCGAAGTGGGCCAGGCGGTGGGCGTCAAAGGTGTTGCCGGGGCGGGCCTGCTGCCAGTTGAAGACGACGCCCAGCTCGGCGGCCTGGGTGGCGATCTGCTGCTGCGCCTGCTGGGCCTGCTCGCGACCCATGCCGTACTTGGTGGCAATCAGGTCCACCAGCGGCTGCGCGTGGCTGGCGGGGGCGTTGGGGTCGAGCTCGAAACTGTGCCAGACCACATTCAGGCTCAGGCCTTCTTCGCGCGCGGCGGCCTCCAGCCGGCGTTTGCCGAGGGTGCAAAACGGACAGACGATGTCCGACCAGACGTCAACTTGCAGGGGAGCGTTCATTTGTCACATCTGACGCTGCCGCCCGCCATTTCAAGGGGGCCAGGCCTGCGGTAACGTCGGCGCCGCCGCAGGTGCGGTGCTTTGATGGAGCGTCAAGATGAAGTCTTGGTTGATTGTCCCTGTGCTGGCCATGGTCACCTCACTGGCTCTGGCCGCAGACCCGGCTTCGGCCCCTGCCGCGGCGGCCAAGGCGCCTACGGCGCAGCAGAACAAGATGAAGACCTGCAACGCCGATGCCAAGACCAAAGACCTCAAGGGCGATGAGCGCAAGGCCTTCATGAAAGAGTGCCTGTCCGCCGGCAGCACGGCGTCGCAGCAGGACAAGATGAAGGCCTGCAACGCCGACGCCAAGACCAAGGATCTCAAGGGCGACGAGCGCAAGGCGTTCATGAAGGAGTGCCTCTCGGCCAAGTAAGACGAGCGGCGGATTGCCGTTTTACATTAGAGGCGGTGCTGCCGGTGGCTGCGCCGCTTTTTCATTTCAGGCGCACTTTTATGACCGCACGCACGACCCTGCATGGCTTGCAGGTGGACTCCGATCTCGCTCACTTCATCGACACCGAGGTGCTGCCCGGCACCGGCATCGCGCCGCAGGTGTTCTGGCCCGGCTTTGCGGCCATCGTGCATGAGTTGGCGCCGCGCAATGCCGAGTTGCTGGCCGAGCGCGACCGGCTGCAGACCGAGCTGGATGCCTGGCACCGGGCCCACCCCGGCCCTGTTGCCGATGCGGCGGCCTATCGCGCCTTTCTGACCCGCATCGGCTACCTGGTGCCGGTGCCGGCCGAGGTGCAGATCACCACGGCCCAGGTCGACAGTGAGCTGGCATTGCAGGCGGGGCCGCAGCTGGTGGTGCCCATCCTCAATGCCCGTTATGCGCTCAACGCCGCCAATGCGCGCTGGGGCAGCCTGTACGACGCGCTCTACGGCACCGACGCGCTGGAAGGCGTGGCGCCAGCCGCGCCCGGCGGCTACGACGCTGCACGCGGCGCCGCGGTCATCGCCTACGCCCGGCGCGTGCTGGATGCTGCCGCGCCGCTGGCCCAGGGCAGCCATGCCGATGCGCTGGCTTATGGGGTGGCAGCGGGCCAGTTGCGCGTCACCCTCAAGGGCGGCCGCCACACGGGCCTGGCCGACCCGGCCCAGTTCGTCGGCCATCAAGGGCCGGCCGATGCGCCCACGGCGGTGCTGCTGGTGCACCACGGCCTGCACCTGGAGGTGCAACTGGATCGCACCAGCCCCGTGGGGCGCCAGGACGCGGCCGGCGTGGCCGACGTGGTGCTGGAGGCGGCGCTCTCGACCATCCTCGACCTTGAAGACTCGGTGGCCGCCGTCGATGCCCAGGACAAGCTGCTGGGCTATCGCAACTGGCTGGGCATTCAGCGCGGCACGCTGACCGAGGTGGTGGTCAAGGGCGACCAGCGCATCACCCGGCGCCTGGCGGCGGATCGCCACTACACCGGCGCCGACGGCCTGCCCCTGACGCGGCATGGGCGCTCGCTGATGTTCGTGCGCAACGTCGGCCACCTGATGACCAACCCGGCCATCCTCTGGGGGCCTGATGGGCGCGAGATCCCCGAGGGCATCATGGACGCCGTCGTCACCACCGCCATTGCGCTGCACGACGTCAAGCACCTGGGTGAGGCCGGGGTGCGCAATTCGCGCGCCGGCAGCGTCTACATCGTCAAGCCCAAGATGCACGGCCCGGCCGAGGTGGCGTTTGCCAGCGAGCTGTTTGGCCGCGTCGAGCGCCTGCTGGGCCTGCCGCCCGCCACCGTCAAGCTGGGCATCATGGACGAGGAGCGCCGCACCAGCGTCAACCTCAAGGCCTGCATTGCGGCTGCCGCCGACCGGGTGGCCTTCATCAACACCGGCTTTCTGGACCGCACGGGCGACGAGATGCACACCGCCATGCAGGCCGGCCCCATGCTGCGCAAGGGCGACATGAAGACCAGCGCCTGGATTGCGGCTTACGAGCGCAGCAACGTGGCCGTGGGCCTGCAATGCGGCCTGGCCGGCCGCGCGCAGATCGGCAAGGGCATGTGGGCCATGCCCGATCTGATGGCGGCCATGCTCAAGCAGAAGATCGTTCACCCGCAGGCCGGCGCCAACACCGCCTGGGTGCCCAGCCCCACGGCGGCCACGCTGCACGCGCTGCACTACCACCAGGTGGATGTGGCGGCGGTGCAGGCGCGCCTGGCGGCCGAGCCGCCCGACGCCGAGGCGCTGCTGGCGGGCTTGCTGACCGTGCCCGTGGTGGCCCAGGCCACCTGGAGTGAGGCCGAGCGCCAGCAGGAGCTGGACAACAACGCCCAGGGCATCCTGGGCTACGTGGTGCGCTGGGTCGACCAGGGCGTGGGTTGCTCCAAAGTGCCCGACATCCATGACGTGGGCCTGATGGAAGACCGCGCCACGCTGCGCATCAGCAGCCAGCACATTGCCAACTGGCTGCGCCACGGGGTGGTGTCGGCCGAGCAGGTGCGCGCCACCTTCGCCCGCATGGCCCAGGTGGTCGATGGCCAGAATGCGGCCGATCCGCTGTACCGCCAACTGGCGCCCGGCAGCGCGGCGCTGCAGGCGGCGCTGGATCTGGTCTTCAAGGGCGAGCAGCAGCCCAGCGGCTACACCGAGCCGCTGCTGCATGCCTGGCGCACCCGGGTCAAGGCGGGTGCCGAGGCTGGGGCTTAGGCGCCTGCGGCCTCGCGCCGCGCCTTGGAGGTGGTCATCACCTGGGCCTCGCCCTCGATGACCACCTTGCCCTGAACGGTGCAGACCGTGGTCAGCGTGGCGCGCGCCTTGGCCGCGTCCACGGCCTGCACGGTGACCGTGGCGTGCACCGTGTCGCCGGGACGCACCGGCGCGCGAAACTTCATGCTCTGGCCGAGATAGACGGTGCCGGGGCCGGGCAGCCGGTTGGCCACGGCCGCCGAAATCACGCTGGCGGTCAAGAAGCCATGGGCGATGCGGCCACCGAACGCGGTGGTGGCGGCGAACTCCTCGTTGACGTGGATGGCGTTGTTGTCGCCCGAGACGCCCGCGAACAGCACGATATCGGCCTCGGTGATGGTCTTGGAAAACGTGGCCGTCATGCCGGGGTGCAAGTCCTCGATGTCGTAGCCGTTCATGTCGTTCATGGGGGTGCCTTTCGGTCAGGGGTGAAAGTGGATGGCTTGCCACGCCGATCGGGCGATCAGGGCACTGACCACCAGCAGAAACACGATGCGCACAAAGCCAGCACCCCGCGCCAGTGCCAGGCGTGTGCCCAACAGGCTGCCGACCACATTGGCCACGGCCAGCACGGCGGCCACCTGCCACCAGACGTGGCCCTGGCTGGTGAACAACGCCAGCGCTGCGACGTTGGTGGCGCTGTTGAGCAGCTTGGCGCCCGCGCTGGCGTGCAAAAAATCCCAGCCCAGCAGACGCACCATGGCAAAGACGAACAGGCTGCCGGTGCCGGGGCCGAAGAAGCCGTCGTAAAACCCCACCAGCGCGGCAATCAAGGCCAGCCAGGCGGTCTCTTGGCGGGGCGCCCAGCGCGGTGCGTGGGTGCGCCCCAGGTGTTTGTTGGCCAGCGTATAGATCAGCAGCACACCCAGCACCCAGGGCAGGGCTTGACGCAACAGCGCGCTGCTGACGTGGGTGACCGCCCAGGCCCCCAGGCTGCTGGCCGCCAGCGCCACCCCCATGGCCAGGCCCAGCCGCCGCCAGGGCAGGCGCACCCGGCGTGCAAACTGGCCGGCGGCCCAGGCCGTGCCCCAGACGGCCATGCCCTTGTTGGTGCCCAGCACCGTGGCGGCCGGGGCCTGCGGATAGGCGGTGAAGAGCGCCGGCAGCGACACCAGCCCACCCCCGCCGACGATGGCGTCGATGAAGCCTGCCAACAAGGCCGCCAGCGCCACAAAAACCAATTCCATAGGCCACCAAAAGAAGAAGGGCATCAGCAGCGGCCGATGCCCTTCCGGGGTGCTTGTCTCCTCGCACGCCTCGTTTATGGGATGGCACTCTAGCGGTGCGGCATCACCCTATTCATCCGGATTTACCCCCATCAGCGGGCCAGGTGGGTACCCAGCACGGGGAACAGCTGCATCAGCCCGTCGGACAGCAGTTCGACGGCCATGGCCGCCAGGATCAGGCCCATCAGCCGGGTCATCACGTTGATGCCCGTCTGGCCCAGCACCTTGGCGATGCGACCGGCGGCGCTGAACGCGAGGAATGCCGCCAGCCCGACCACCAGGCCGTAGCCGACCAAGGCCGTGTGCTGCCAGATGCCGCGCGCCTTGTCGGCGTAGATGATGATGGTGGAGATGGTGGCCGGCCCCGTCAGCAGCGGAATGGTCAGCGGCACGATGGCGACCGAGGCGCCGGCCTCCGCCTTGGCCTGGCCTTCGTCCACGTCTTCCCGGCGCACATCGGCCGGCTCGGCATTGAGCATCTGGATGGAGGACAGCAGCAACAACAACCCGCCGCCGACCTGGAACGACGCGATGCTGATGCCAAAGAAGCTGATGATCTTGCCCCCGGCAATGCTGGCCACGCCGATGACCACGAACGCGCTGATGGACGCCACGCGGATGGTGCGCGCCCGCTGCTCGCGCGACAAGCCCTGGGTGAAATGGATGAAGAACGGCACGATGCCGATGGGATTGACGATGGCCAGCAGCGCGATCAGGGGTTTGAGGAATTCCATAGCGGTCCGGATTGTGCGTGCATGGCGTGCAAATGGCGCAACCCCAGGGCCGCGCGAGGGCCATACCAGCTGATCAGTTCGCCATCGACCAGGCGTACGCGGGCCTGCGGCGCCAACGTTTGGGCACCGGGCAGGTCGGCGGCGGTGAAGCGGTAGGGCTCGCTCGACAGCCATATCTCGTCCACGTCCGCCAGCCAGGGCTCGCTGCCCTGCAACGAGGGGTAGCGCGCCGCGCCGGTGGCGCCGCCTTGCGCGTCGGGCCAGGTCTGCCAGCCCGCAGTGGCCAGCATGCGGGCGATGTAGGTGTCGCGCGCCACGGTCATCCAGGGCTCGCGCCAGATCAGGTAGAGCACGCGCCGCGCGGGCCTCGCTGCCGGCAGCGCCAGGGCCTCCAGCAGATCGGTGCGCAGGCGCTGCAAGGCGGTGGCATCGATCCAGGGACCAAAGGCGTCGGCCATTTGATCGAGCAGATCCAGGTTGTCTTGCGGCCCGCCCGGGTGGCTGACCAGCAGGTGCGGCACCCAGATGGCCAGCGCCTCGGCGTCTTCGCGGCGGTTTTCGTCCGGGTTGACCAGCACATGGGTGGGCGCCAGCTTGTGCAGCTTGGCGTGGTTGACGTCTTTGGTGCCGCCGACTTTGGGCACGCCCGCCACAGCAGCGGCCGGATGGATGCAGAACCCCGTGCGGGCCACCACCCAGGGCCCCAGCCCCAGCGCAAACAACAGCTCGGTGAGACTGGGCACCAGGCTGGCGATGCGCGGGGGCGGGAGATCGGGCATGTGTGATTTAAAAGCAACAAGCTAGGGTTATTCAGGGGTTGTGGTGGATTTCGCAACCCTCCAAAGGGTTTGATAATGCCCCAGCCGGGTAAAGTACCCGGTCGATTATTGCTGTGTTCGGACGCGGCGCCTGGCTGGAATGATGACGGTTCACGCGGGTTGAAGCTCCACATGGTTCTTGGTTATTGGACGAGGAGCTTCCCACATGGGAAACAAGTTGTATGTAGGCAATCTGGCCTACAGCGTGCGTGACGATTCGCTTGAGCAAGCGTTCGGCGCTTTCGGTGCGGTGACTTCCGCCAAGGTCATGATGGATCGCGACACCGGTCGCTCCAAGGGCTTTGGTTTTGTCGAAATGGGCTCGGATGCCGAGGCTCAGGCCGCCATCAGCGGCATGAATGGCCAAGCCCTTGAGGGGCGTCCGCTGGTGGTCAACGAGGCTCGTCCGCGTGAAGAGCGTCCCGGTGGCTTCCGCAGTGGCGGTGGCGGCGGTGGTTACGGCGGCGGTGGCGGCGGCTACGGCGGCGGCGGCGGTAGCCGCGGCGGCTACGGCGGTGGCGGTGGTGGCGGCGGTGGCCGCAGCCCCTACGGCGGTGGCGGCGGCGGCGGTGGTCGCAGCCCCTACGGCGGTGGTGGCCGCGGCGGCGACCGCGGTGGCTACTGACCGGGCTTGAATCCCTGATAAACCGCGCTTCGGCGCGGTTTTGTCATTCTTGGCGCCGCTGTTTGCGGCCCCGGCCGGCCGCCAGGCGGTCAAAGAGGGGGTTGGGCAGCACCCGCATCAATGCGGCCACGACGCCCATCTGCCAGGGAATGACGCGCCAGGAGTCCGCCCGGGCGATGGCCGTCACGGCGCGCTGGGCAAACGCCTCGGGTGTCATCAGAAACGGCATGGCGTAGCGGTTGGCCGCCGTCAGCGGGGTTCGGACATAGCCAGGCACCAGCGTGACCACGCGCACGCCGCTGCCCCGACATTCGCCGCGCAGGCTCTCCAGGTAGGCGATGGCGGCGGCCTTGCTGCCACAGTAGGCACCATGTCCGGGCAGGCCGCGCACGCCGGCCACACTGGTCACGCCCACCAGGGTACCGCTGGCTTGCGCTCGCATGGGCGCAAGAAACGGCTGGAAGGTGGCTGCCATGCCGATGGTGTTGGTGGCGAACACCTCGGCCATGACGGCGATGTCGGCCGCGTCGGCGGTATCCATGCCCACACTGATGCCGGCGTTGGCGATGACCACGCCCGGCAATCCGCATTCGGCGATGCAGGCACGGCCGGTGGCCATGATGGTGGCGCTGTCCTGCACGTCGGCCGCAGCGATCCAGGCGTCGTCGGCACCCAGGTCGCGGCTCAGTTGGGCGAGCGGCTCACGTCGTCGCGCCACCAAGGCCAATCGCCAGCCTCGTTGGTGGTATTGACCGGCCAGCGCCGCGCCAATACCGCTGGAGGCACCGGTCACGTAGACCAGCGGCTTCATGGCAGCGGACGAGGCTGGCCCGGGCGCAGCAGCAGCGCGCGCACCGGGCCGGCCAGGTTGAGGCGCTCGGTGGCGGCGTCGTAGTCGAGACCGGCCGCATCCACCCGGCTGCTGCCCCAGTCCACGGTGACGGGGGCATCGGTGTGGACGCGGTGGGTGTCGGTCCAGGCGCTGAGGCGCTCGCCGCGCAAGGTCAGCGGGCTGCCGTCGGGCGCCCGGCCATGAACTTGCGCGTTGCCCTGCAGCCGCACCTCGTGGCTGGCCGGCACCAGCAGGCCCAGGCTGGCGCTGGCGGTCAGTGGGCGGTTGTCCGGCAGGCGTGCATCCAGGGTGATGCGGTCGATCTCGATGGTGTCGGTGTCGGGAAAATGGCGCAGCTCTTCACCGGCCAAGGTGGCGGCGTGACGGCCATCGGCGTTGAACCGGTCGATGGTGAACCGCGCCAGCGTGTAATCGGGCGCATCGCGCAGCACGCGCTCGCTGGCGGGGCGTGAGGCGGGGCTGCTCTGGGCCAGCCACCAGGTGAAGGCGGCGGCCAGTGCCAGCACGATCATCGGCAGCCAGGTCAGCAGCAGGCCGGCCAGTCGCGGCAGCAGGCGGCGCGGCGTGGGCGGTGGCGGGGCGGGGGTTTCGTCGCCCGCCACCGGCTCGGTGCCGATGGCCACCTCATCAAGGTCAGGCAGGTGCAACTGGCGCGCGCGCATGGCGGTCAGCGTCCGTCCAGCGTGCCGGTTTGCGCAGCCAGCAGCGCGCCATAGCGCCCACTGCCCATCAGCAACAGGTCACAGAATTCGCGCGCGGCGCCCTGGCCGCCCCGCAGGGCGCTGACGTGGTGAGCCACGGCTTTGACGTCGGGATGGGCATTGGCCGGTGCCACGGCCAGCGCGGCGCGGGTGAGCAGCGGCAGATCGGGCCAGTCGTCGCCGATGGCGGCCACTTCAGGCCAATCCAGCGCCAGCGGGGCCAGCAGGCGTTGGGCGGCGGCCAGTTTGTCGTGCACGCCGAAGGCCGCCTGGGTCAGCCCCAGATCGGTCAACCGGCGGCGCACGGCGGGCGAGTCGCGGCCGGTGATGACGATGGGCGTGATGCCGGCCTGCATCAGCAGCTTGAGGCCATGGCCGTCCAGCGCGTGAAAGACCTTGACCTCTTCGCCGGCCGCGCTGATGTGCAGGCTGCCGTCGGTGAGCACGCCATCCACGTCGAAGAGCGCGGCGCGCAGGCCCAGGCCGCCGCCTTGGGCGCGCAGCAGCAACTCGGGGGCGAAGCGCGCGGCCATCAGATGACCTTGGCCCGCATCAAGTCGTTGATGTTGAGCGCGCCCACCAGCGCGCCGGCTTCGTCCACGACCAGCACGCTGGTGATGCGGTGGCGCTCCATCAGCGCGGCGGCGTCCACCGCCAACGCATCGGCGCGCACCGTTTTGGGTGCGCCGCGCATCACTTCGCGGGCATGCAGGGGTCGCAGGTCGGTGCCGGCGGCGATCAGCCGGCGCAGGTCGCCGTCGGTGAAGATGCCGGCCGGCTTGCGACCCTCGAGCTGTACGGCAAAGCCCAGGCCTTTGTCGCCCATCACGTGCATGACGTCGAGCGCGCCCATGTCGGCGGCCACCACGGGCAAGGCGTCGCCGCTGCGCATCAGGTCGTGCACGTGCATCAGCAGCTTGCGGCCCAGCGCGCCGCCGGGGTGGGAGCGGGCAAAGTCCTGCTCGTGAAAACCGCGCGCATCCAGCAGCGCCACCGCCAGTGCATCGCCCAGCGCCATCTGTGCCGCCGTGCTGGCGGTGGGGGCGAGGTTGAGCGGGCAGGCCTCGCGCTCGACCGCGCTCGAGAGGCGCACGTCGGCGTGGCGGCCCAGCGTGGAATCGGGGCGGCCAGTGATGGCGATGAGGGTGATGCCAATGCGCTTGAGCGCGGGCAGCACATCGACGATCTCCTGGCTCTCGCCGGCATTGGAGATCATCAGCACGACGTCGCCCGGTTGCACCATGCCCAGGTCGCCATGCGCGGCCTCGGCCGGGTGGACGAAAAACGCGGGCGTGCCGGTCGAGGCCAGCGTGGCGGCAATCTTGCGGCCGACGTGGCCGCTCTTGCCCATGCCCATGACGATGACGCGACCACGGGAGGCCAGCACCGCCGCCACGGCCTGCACAAAGGACTGATCGAGCTGGGCCTTGACGGCGTTCAAGGCGGCGGCCTCGATGTCCAGGGTATCGGCGGCGAGGCGCAGCGCGCGGTCAGGGTCTAGGGGTTGCGGGTCGATGGTCATGGGTATGCCTGAGAATCAAACCATTCTAGGGATCCTGTCGCGCACCCATGGCCACCACGCTTGAACTGGTCTTGCTCTACCTGCTGGCCGCAGTGGCCGGGGTGGTGCTGTGCCGTTCACTGCGGCTGCCGCCCATTCTGGGCTATCTGGCGGTGGGCGTCCTGATTGGCCCCCATGCGCTGGCGCTGGCCAAGGACTCGGCGGGTGTGCAGCACCTGGCGGAGTTTGGGGTGGTGTTCCTGATGTTCGTCATCGGCACCGAATTCAACCTGCCCAAGCTGATGGGGATGCGGCGGCTGGTGTTTGGACTGGGCCTGTCGCAGGTGGCCCTGACCACGCTGGGCGCGGTCACAGGCAACGCGCTGTTGACCGCCCTGTTTGCCTGGCTGGGGCAGCCTTGGGATCTGGGATGGCAGGGCGCGCTGGTGCTGGGCAGCGCGATGGCCATGTCCTCGACGGCCATCGTCGTCAAGCTGATGGCCGAGCGGCTGGAGCTGGAATCCGAGCACGGCCGGCGCGTGATGGCCATCTTGCTGTTCCAGGATCTGGCGGTGGTGCCGCTGATGGTGCTGATTCCGGCGCTCAACGCCGAGCCGGCCGAGCTGGCCCGCTCGCTGGGCCTGGCCTTGCTCAAGGGGACCGTGCTGGTGGGCCTGCTGCTGGTGGGCGGGCGCCAGCTGATGCGCCGCTGGCTCACGGTGCTGGCCCGGCGCAAGAGCGAGGAGCTGTTCATGCTCAACCTCTTGCTCGTCACCTTGGGCCTGGCTTGGCTGACCGAGCGGGCGGGGCTGTCCATGGCGCTGGGTGCCTTCATCGCCGGCATGCTGGTGGCCGAGACCGAATACAAGCACCAGGTGGAGGCCGACATCCGGCCCTTCCACGACGTGTTGCTGGGCCTGTTCTTCATCACCGTGGGCATGAAGCTGGACGGCGAGGCCGTCTTGCAGCACTGGCCGCTGGTGTTGCTGTTGACGGCAGTGCCCCTGAGCATCAAGGCGGCGCTGGTGGCCTTGCTGGCCTATGCGTTCAAGGCCATGCCCGGGGTGGCGCTGCGCACCGGCCTGTACCTGGCGCAGGCCGGTGAGTTCGGCTTCGTGCTGTTGGGGCTGGGGCTGGAGCAGGGGCTGCTCGATCCGCGCTGGACCAGCCCGGTGCTGGCCAGCATGGTGCTGTCCATGCTGATGACGCCGCTGGTCATCCAGTGGAGCGACCGCATCGTGATGCGGGTGGCGGCCAGCGACTGGCTGATGCAGTCGGTGGCGCTGACGGGCATTGCCAAAAAGGCCATGCAGGCCGACCTGCACATCATCATCTGCGGGTTCGGCCGCAGCGGCCAGAACCTGGCGCAGTTGCTGGAGCAGGAGGACATGCCTTACATGGCGCTGGATCTGGACCCTGACCGCGTCCGCCAGGCCGCAGCCGCTGGCCAGAGCGTGGTCTTTGGCGATGCCGCGCGCGTGGCCAGCCTGAAGGTGGCGGGCCTGGCCCGCGCCAGCGCCGTCGTCATCACCTACATCGATACGCCCTCGGCGCTGAAAATCCTGCACATCGTGCAGGAGCATGCGCCTCATGTGCCGGTGGTGGTGCGCACGCTGGATGATGCCGATCTGGAGCGCTTGCGTGCCGCCGGCGCCACCGAGGTCGTGCCCGAGGCCGTGGAGGGTTCGCTGATGCTGGCCAGCCACGCGCTGGCGCTGGTGGGGGTGCCCATGCGGCGCGTCATCCGGCTGGTGCAAGAGGCGCGCGATGCCCGCTACAACCTGCTGCGCGGCTACTTCCACGGTGCCGACGACGATCAGGGCAGCGAGCGCGACGCCATGCGGCTGCAAACCGTGGTGCTGGGTTCTGGTGCCGTCAGCCTGGGCGGCACCCTGGCCGAGCAGGATCTGGATGGCTTGCGCGTGCGGGTGGTGTCGATGCGCCAGGCCAGTGGCAAAAGCGTCACGGTACAAGGCCAGCACCAGCTGAAGGCCGGTGACACCCTCGTGTTGTCTGGCCTGCCCGAGGCCCTGGCACTGGCCGAAGCGCGGCTGATGGGCGGCAGCTGACGGGTTGGCGTCACGCCACCGGATAGCCGCGCTCGAGATTGGCGGCCATGCGCACCGCCATCACCGCACCGCAGGCGCGCAGCCATTTGCAGGCCGCCACCGGGTGGGTGTTGGCAAACACATCGAACGCCTCGCGCGTCAAAGCCCAGATCACGCAAGGTGCCATCGCATCCACCTGGGCCATGCGCGGCGTGTTGGCAAACAGCGCCGGCTCGCCCACGATGGCGCCGGCGCGCAAGATGGCGACCGGCCGGCGCACCGGGCTGGCCGTGGGCAAAAACACCTGCAGCACACCCGTCTCCAGCAGGTACATGACCCGGTCGCGTGCCAGATGGTGGATCAACGTCGTGCCGGCGCCCAACTCCTGCCGCGTCAGATGCGGCGTCAGCGCATCCCATGGCCCAGCCTGCCAATCCAGCACGAAGGGGTCGGCGGCATTGGGGGGCTGAAGGCTGGCGCGGGTCAATGCATCGAAAGCCATGGGGTCGTCCCTCGCGTGGCGCCCTAGGGCGAAGTCAGATGCCCACGCTGCTTGTTGTTGTGTTCGTTTTGTTGGAGGAGCCGTGCGCGCTCGACTGCGATGAGTTTCCGCTGGCGCGATCACGACGGCACCATCATAGTCACATTTCGCTACCAACTTGGCCAGCTCCCAGGGGGAGATGCAGGGGAAAACCCGTATAAAAAAGCACGATCGTTCGTGCAAAATAAGCCCATGTCTGCGCCCCTCGACCATCGCCCTGTCTCTGCTGCCGTGCGGCCGGGCGCGGCGGGGCGCGGTTCACGGGGGCCGGCCACGCGCGCGTTGATTGTGGACGCAGCCATGCGGCTGGCCGCGCGTGAAGGCCTGGAGGGCTTGTCCATCGGCGGGTTGGCGCTGGAAACCCAGATGAGCAAGTCGGGTGTGTTCGCGCACTTTGGCTCGCGCGAGGAATTGCAGCTGTCGGTGATTCGTGAGTACCACGCGCGCTTCGAGCGCGACGTATTCGCCCCGGCGCTGACCGCGCCGCGGGGTCTGCCGCGGCTGCGTGCACTCTTTGAGGCCTGGATGCGCCAGGTCGGCCCCGCGTTCAACGCCGGCTGCCTCTACATCAGCGGCGCCATCGAGTTCGACGACCGCCCCAGCCCTGTGCGCGATGCGCTGGAAGCCATGGTGCGCACCTGGCAGCAGACCTTGGCGCGCACCATTGCGCAGGCTGTCGCCGAAGGCCATTTGAACCCCGACACCGATGTGGGACAGTGGGTGTTCGAGGTCCACGGTCTTGCCCTATCGTTGCACCACGACGCCCGCTTCCTGCGTTCGCCCGATGCGGTGCACCATGCCCTGGCGGGGTTCGCGCGGCTGCTGCGGCACGACGCCACCCCGGCGGGCCTGGCGGCTGCGGCCGGCGCGCCTACGGCTACCCATTTGAAGTAAAGCCCCACCACAACCCCGGAGACCCCACATGCCCACCTATACCCCCCCGCTGCGTGACATGCATTTCGTGCTGCATGAGTTGTTCGACGTCACGGCCCAACTCAAGCAGCTGCCGCCGCATGGCGAGATCGATGCGGACACCATCAACGCCGTGCTGGAGGAGGGCGGCAAGTTCGCCGCCGAGGTCATCACGCCGCTGAACCTCTCAGGGGATTCCGAGGGCTGCACGCTGGACAAAGCCACGCACGAGGTGACCACGCCCAAGGGGTTCAAGGCGGCCTATCAGCAGTATGTGGAAGGCGGTTGGCCGGCGCTGTCCTGCGACACCGCCTACGGTGGCCAGGGCCTGCCGCATGTGGTCAACCAGTGTTTCTATGAAATGCTCAATGGCGCCAACCAGGCCTGGACCATGTATCCGGGCCTGTCGCATGGCGCCTACGAGGCCTTGCACGCCCATGGCACCGACGAGCAGAAGTCGCTCTACCTGCCGCATCTGACCAGCGGCGAATGGACGGGCACCATGTGCCTGACCGAGCCGCACTGCGGCACCGACCTGGGCATGCTGCGCAGCAAGGCCGAGCCCCAGGCCGACGGCAGCTACAAGATCACGGGCCAGAAGATCTTCATCTCGGCCGGCGAGCACGACATGGTGAGCAACATCGTGCACCTGGTGCTGGCGCGATTGCCGGGTGCGCCGGAGGGCAGCAAAGGCATTTCGCTGTTCCTCGTGCCCAAGTTCCTCGTCAACGCCGACGGCTCGCTGGGGGCGCGCAACACGGTGTTCTGCTCGGGGCTTGAACACAAGATGGGCATCCACGGCAACAGCACCTGCCAGATCACGCTGGAGGACGCTGTCGGCACCCTGGTGGGCGAGCCCAACAAGGGCTTGCAAGCCATGTTCGTGATGATGAACACCGCCCGCCTGGGTGTGGGCAACCAGTCGCTGGGCCTGACCGAGGTGGCGTATCAGAACGCCGTGGCCTATGCCAAGGAGCGGCTGCAGATGCGTGCGCTCTCGGGCCCCAAGGCGCCCAATCTGCCGGCCGACCCCATCATCGTTCACCCCGACGTGCGCCGCATGCTGCTGACGGCGCGCGCCTACGCCGAGGGCGGCCGTGCGCTGTCGGTCTACACCTCGCTGCAACTGGACATCTCGCTGGCCCACCCCGACGAGGCCGTGCGCAACGCCGCGGCCGACGAGGTGGCCATCCTCACGCCCATCGTCAAGGCCTTCATCACCGACAACGGCTGGAATGCCACCTCGCAGTGCATGCAGGTGTTCGGCGGCCACGGCTACATCCATGAAACCGGCATGGAGCAGTTCGTGCGCGATGCGCGCATCAACATGATTTACGAGGGCACCAACGCCATCCAGGCGCTGGATCTGCTGGGCCGCAAAGTGTTGGCCGACGGCGGCCACCGCATGCGCACCTTCGGCCAGAAGATCACCGCCTTCGTCGAGGAGTACGGCACGCGCGAGGACATGCAGGAGATGATCGAGCCCCTGTCCGACCTCGGCGCGCGCTTCACCAAGATGACCCAGGGCATCGGCATGAAGGCCATGGGCAATGCCGACGAGGTGGGCGCGGCCGCCACCGACTACCTGCGCGTGGCCGGCCATCTGGTGTTTGCCTACCTGTTTGCCCGCATGGCCGTGGTGGCCCTGGACAAGAAAGACTCGGGCGACCCCTTCTACCAGGCCAAGCTGGCCACCGCCGGCTTTTACTACGCCAAGCTGCTGCCCGAGGTGGTCAGCCTGATGCGCACGGGCCGCAGCGGTCTCAAGCCGCTGATGGCCATGGACGAATCCATGTTCTAACCCGAGGAGTGACTGTGATCATGCTGCGAACCCTCACCACCGCCGCGCTGCTGTTGTGCGCCGGTGCCGTATTGGCCCAGACCTCGCCCGTGGGCCTGTGGAAAACCATAGACGACAAGACCAAGCAGGAGAAATCGCTGGTGCGCATCAGCGAGGCCGGCGGCGTGCTGACCGGCAAGATCGAAAAGGTGCTCGACCCCACCAAGCAGGACGCCGTCTGCGAAAAATGCGAGGGCGAGCGCAAAGGCAAACCCATCATCGGCCTGCTCATCATCGACAGCGTCAAGAAGCGCGAGGGTGAGGCCTACTGGGACGGCGGCAGCATCCTCGACCCCAACAACGGCGAGACCTACAAAGTGCGGCTGACCCCCGCCGACGGTGGCAAGAAGCTGGACGTGCGCGGCTACATCGGCGCGCCGCTGCTGGGCCGCACCCAAACCTGGATCCGCATGGAGTGACCCCCTCATGAGCAACCCCTTCCTCGTTCGCAAAGTCGCCGTGCTGGGAGCCGGCGTCATGGGCGCGCAGATCGCTGCGCATTTCGCCAACACCGGCGTGCCGGTGGTGCTGTTCGATCTGGCCGCCAAAGAGGGCGACCCGAATGGCATCGTCCTCAAGGCCATCGCCAACCTCAAGAAGCTCAAGCCGGCGCCGCTGGGCGTGGCCGATCTGGCCGATCGCATCGGCGTGGCCAACTACGACCAGCACCTGGACCAGCTCGCGGGCTGCGACCTCATCATCGAGGCCATCGCCGAGCGCATGGACTGGAAGCTGGCGCTGTACGAGAAGATCGCCCCGCATGTGGCGCCCGGCGCCATCGTGGCCAGCAACACCTCGGGCCTGTCCATCACCAAGCTGGCCGCGGCCTTGCCGGCCGCCTTGCGGCCACGCTTTTGCGGCATCCACTTCTTCAACCCGCCGCGCTACATGGCGCTGGTGGAGCTCATCCCCACGCCCACCACCGAGCCGGCGGTGCTCGACCAGCTGGAGAGCTTCGTCACCAGCACGCTGGGCAAGAGCGTGGTGCGAGCCAAGGACACGCCCAACTTCATCGCCAACCGCGTGGGCATCGCCGGCATGCTGGCCACCATCCACGAAGCCGAGCAGTTTGGCCTCTCCTACGACGTGGTGGACGACCTCACCGGCAAGAAGCTGGGCCGCGCCTCCAGTGGCACCTTCCGCACCGCCGACGTGGTGGGCCTGGACACCTTGGCCCATGTGGTCAAGACCATGCAGGACAACCTGTCGGCCGACCCCTTCTACCCGCACTTCAAGGTGCCGGCCGTGGTGGCCGCGCTGATCGAGCAGGGTGCGCTGGGCCAGAAGGTCGGCGCCGGGTTCTACAAGAAAGAGGGCAAGGCCATCCTGCGTCTGGATCCGGCCAGCCGCAGCTACGTGCCCGCCGGCGGCAAGGCCGACGGCCTGGTCGAGCGCATCCTGAAAAAGCCCGCCGGCGAGCGCCTGCAGCTGCTGCGCGAATCGAGCAACCCCCAGGCGCAGTTCCTCTGGGCCATTCTGCGCGACGGCTTCCACTACGCCGCCGTCCACCTGCAGGACATTGCCGACACCGCACGCGACGTGGACTTCGCCATGCGCTGGGGCTTTGGCATGAAGCAGGGCCCGTTCGAGCTGTGGCAGGAGGCCGGCTGGAAGCAGGTGGCCCAGTGGATCCAGGACGACATCGCCGCCGGCAAAGCCCTCAGCAGCGCGCCGCTGCCCGCCTGGGTGTTCGACGGGCGCGACGGCGTGCACACGCCCGAGGGCTCCTGGTCGCCGGCCCAGGGCCGCTACGTGCCCCGCAGCGCCCTGCCCGTCTATGCGCGCCAGCTCTTTCCCGAGGGCGTGTACGGTGACGGCGCCGCCGCGCCGCTGCAAAGCGGCACCGAGGTCTACAGCGACGACGACATCCGCCTGTGGACGCCCGACGGCCAGGTGCTGGTGGCCAGCATCAAGGCCAAGCTGCACCTCATCAGCCCCAGTGTCACGGCGGGCCTGATGCGTGCCGTCGACACGGCCGAGCAGGGCTACAAAGGGCTGGTGGTCTGGTCGCCCGACGACATGTTCTCGGCCGGCGCCAACCTCGAAGCCTTGATGCCCGTCTTCATGGCCAAGGGCGGCAAGGGGATAGACCCCGAAGAGAAAAAACTCCAGGACCTGATGCTGCGCGTGCGCTACGCCCAGGTGCCCGTGGTGGCCGCCATGCGCGGCATCGCGCTGGGCGGTGGCTGCGAACTGGCCGTGCACTGCGCGCGCCGCGTCGCGGCCATGGAGACTTACGTCGGCCTGGTCGAAGTCGGCGTTGGCCTGATCCCCGGCGGTGGCGGCCTGACCTACATCGCCCGCCGCGCCGCCGAGCGCGCCGCGCAAATCGGCGCCACCGACTTGCTGCCCTTTGTGCGCGATGGCTTCCAGGCCGCCGCCATGGCCAGCGTGGGCACCAGCGCGCTGGAGTCACGCAAGCTGGGTTACCTCATCGAGGGTGACGTCATCGTGGCGCACAAGGACGAGCTGCTCCACGTGGCCATGGCCCAGGTGCAGGGCCTGCACGCCAGCGGCTGGCGCCCGCCGGTCAAGCAGCCGTTCGCGGCGGCTGGCCGCGACGCCATCGCCACCATCAAGGCCCAGCTGGTGGGCATGCGCGACGGCGCCTTCATCTCTGCCCACGACTACCGGCTGGCCACGGCCATCGCCGAGGTGGTCTGCGGCGGCGACGTGGCGGCCGGCACGCCCATCGACGAGGACTACCTGATGGCCATGGAGCGCCAGCGTTTTTGCGCGCTGCTGGACCACCCCAAGACCCAGGAGCGCATCATGGGCATGCTGGAGTCGGGCAAGCCCGTCAGGAATTGAGGCCCCCACGCTCCCTCCCGGTCGCTGCCCCCCGAGGGGGCGTCTGCGACCGACCGGCGAAGCCGGATCGGTGCAGAGACCTGGGACTGGGAGCTTGTTGTTGCAAGGAATCATCATGAGCAAACAGATTCAAGACGCATACATCGTGGCGGCCACGCGCACGCCCATTGGCAAATCGGGGCGCGGCGTGTTTCGCCAGATGCGCTCAGACGACCTGCTGATCACCGCCGTGCAGGCCGCACTGGCCCAGGTGCCTGGGCTCGACCCCAAGGCCATCGAGGACGCCATCATCGGCTGCTCCTTCCCCGAGGCCCAGCAGGGCATGAACATGGCCCGCATCGCCATGAAGCTGGCGGGGCTGCCCGACTCGGTGGGCGGCGTCACCATCAACCGCTTTTGCGCCTCGGGCCTGACGGCCATCCAGATGGCCGCCGACCGCATCCGCGTCGGTGAGGCCGAGGTCATGATTGCCGGCGGCGCCGAGTCCATGAGCCTGGTGCCCATGGGCGGCAACAACCCCTCGTTCAACCCGCGCGTGTTCGAGGGCGATGAGAACGTCGGCATCGCCTACGGCATGGGCCTGACCGCCGAGAAAGTGGCCCAGCAGTGGAAGGTCAGCCGCGAAGACCAGGACGCCTTCGCCCTGCAATCGCACCAGCGTGCCATCGCCGCCCAGAAGGCGGGTGAGTTCGCCGACGAAACCTGCCCCGTGGACGTGGCCCAGCGCACGCCCGATCTCGCCACCGGCACCGTCCACGTCACCACCCACCGCGTCACGCAGGACGAAGGCGCGCGCGCCGACACCACGCTCGAAGCGCTGGCCCGGCTGCGCCCCGTGTTCGCCACGCCCAAAGACCCCACTGGCAAGGCCACGGGCATGGGCAGCGTCACGGCCGGCAACAGCTCGCAGACCAGCGACGGCGCGGGCGCGCTGATCCTCGCCTCGGAGAAAGCCGTCAAGCAGTTCGGTCTCACGCCACTGGCGCGCTTCGTCAGCTTTGCCTCGCGCGGTGTGCCGCCCGAAATCATGGGCATCGGCCCCATCGAGGCCATCCCCGCCGCGCTGCGCGTGGCCGGCCTGGGACTGGACGCCATGGACTGGATCGAGCTCAACGAGGCCTTTGCCGCCCAGTCGCTGGCCGTCATCCGCACCTGCGGATTGAATCCGGCCAAGGTCAACCCCAATGGCGGCGCCATCGCCCTGGGCCATCCGCTGGGCGCCACGGGGGCCATCCGCGCCGCCACCACCATCCATGCGCTGCGCCGCCACAACCTGAAGTACGGCATGGTGACCATGTGCGTGGGCACCGGGCAGGGGTCGGCCGGCATTTTTGAACGCGTCTGATGGTGGTGTTGCCCCCAGGCTCCTCCCGTCGCCACCCCCCGAGGGGGCTCGTGCAGCGGACTGGCAAAGCCAGATCCGCGCACGGGGCTGGGCTGGGCCTTGTGTTTCGCAACGGTTTGAACGTGGGGTGTGTGTGAGCATCAAAACCTATGTCCAGGGCGGTGTCGCCACGATCGAGATTGCGCGGCCCGAGAAGAAGAATGCGCTGACCATGGCCATGTACACGGCCATGGCCGAGGCCATCCGTGCGGCCGAGGCCGACCCGGCGGTGCGCGCGCTGCTGATCACCGGCCAGCCCGGGGTTTTCACCTCGGGCAACGACCTCGAAGACTTCATGCAGCGCCCGCCTACCGGGCCCGAGGCGCCGGTGTTCCAGTTCATGCAGGCGCTGACCCATTGCACCAAGCCGGTGGTGGCCGCCGTCACCGGCGCGGCCGTGGGCATTGGCACCACCATGCTGCTGCACTGCGACCTGGTCTATGTGGCCGACGAGGCGCGGCTGGCCATGCCGTTCGTCAGCCTGGGCCTGGTGCCCGAATACGGCATCAGCCTGCTGTTGCCGCGGCTGGCCGGCCATGTCAAGGCGGCCGAGAAGCTGATGCTGGGCGAGCCCTTCGGCGCCGCCGAGGCCGTGGAGATGGGCATCGCCAACGCCGTGCTGCCGGCCAGCGAGGTGCTCAACCACGCGCGCCGCATGGCCGAGCGCTTCACGCAGCTGCCGCCCACGGCGGTGCGTGAAACCAAGCGCCTGCTGCGCGCCGGCACCCGCACCGCGCTGGACGCCACCATCCTGGCCGAGATCGACCTGTTTGCCCGTCAGTTGCGCAGCCCCGAGGCCCGCGAAGCCTTCCAGGCCTTCTTCGAGAAGCGCAAACCCGACTTCTCCACCTTCGCGTGATCGCCAAGCTCCTGCTCGCCCCGGTGCTGCTGCACCAGGGCCTGCGGGTGCGTGCCCACGCGCTGCGCCTGCCCGAGGCGGCGGGCCCTCGTGAAGGCATCGAAGGCGGTGCACACAACCCCGCGCTGCGGCTGCTGGTGGTGGGTGACTCTTCGGCCGCTGGCGTGGGCGTGGCCACCCAGGCGACCGCCCTGGCCCAGCCGCTGGCGCGCCACCTGGCCGGTCGGCTGGGCGCGCCCGTGGCCTGGCAGTTGCGCGCCACCACCGGCCACGACGCCGCCCAGGCGCTGGCCGCCTTGCGCCGGCAGCCCCCGGCGCCGGCCGACCTGATGGTCACCGCGCTGGGCGTCAACGACGTGCTGACCCAGACCCGCACCCACCGCTGGCTGGCCGCGCTGGATGCGCTGCACGCGGTGGCCGGCGTGCGCACCAGCCTGCACAGCGCCGTGCCGCCCATGGGCCGCTTCACGCTGCTGCCCCAGCCGCTGCGCTGGACGCTGGGCCGCGACGCCGCCCGGCTGGACACCGCGCTGGCCCGCCACGTGCGCGGCCGCCCCGGCCGCCACCATGTGCCGCTGCCCGCGCTGTACGGCGCCGCCGCCGACTGGCTGGCCGAAGATGGCTTTCACCCCGGCCCCGCCGGCTACCAGGCCTGGGCCGCGTGGCTGGCGGATGCGATCATGGCCACATGCCTGCCTTCGACACCACGCTGAGTTTCTTTGTCGCCGCCGTCCTGCTGGCCCTGGCGCCAGGGCCGGACAACCTCACCGTGCTGGCGCAGTCGCTGGCCCATGGCCGACGCGCCGCGTTCGCCTTCGCGCTGGGCTGCGTGGCCGGCGTGCTGGGCCATACCGCTGCGGTGGCTGCTGGCCTGGCCGCCGTCATCGCCACCTCGGCCACGGCTTTTGGGGTGCTCAAGGCGCTGGGCGCCGCCTACCTGCTCTATCTGGCCTGGCAGGCCTGGCGGGCGCCCGCCGACACCGGCGCGTTGGGCGGCACGCCGGCCGCGCCGCCCGCCGTGCTGTTCCGCCGGGGCGTGCTGATGAACCTGACCAACCCCAAGGTGCTGCTGTTCTTCCTGGCGCTGCTGCCGCAGTTCACCGACCCGGCACGCGGGCCGGTGGCCACGCAGGTGCTGTGGCTGGGGCTGGTGTTCATGGTGGCGGCGTTGCTGGTGTTCGGCGCCATCGCCTGGTTCGGCGCACGCCTGGGCGGCGTGCTGCGTGGCTCGGCGCGTGCCCAGCGGCTGCTCAACCGCGCGACGGCCGTGCTGTTCGCCGCACTGGCGCTGCGGCTGGTGACGGCGTCGCGGTAGACCATGCGTTGGCATACCTCATCTGCTGGCTGTCGTGCCGCACAACGAGACCCATCGCACTATGATGGCCGCATGGTGACTCAACCCATTCCCCATGTGGATCTGGCCGATCCCGACCAGGATCCGTCCGATGCCGAACTCGCTGCCCTGATGCGCGCCATGGCGGAGGAGGCCAAAGCCAAGGCTCAGGCACAGCAGCAGACCCGGCTGGCGCGCATCGCCCGCGCCAGCGGTGAAGTCGCGGCGCGATTTGGTGTGGCAGGGAAGCCGGCTGCCTTGACATGAGCCAGACCCGTCCGGCCCTCGTCGTAGTGGCCGGTCCCAACGGCTCCGGCAAGACGTCGCTGACCACGCAGGTCTTGCAGCATCATTGGCTTCAAGGCTGTGTCTACATCAACCCCGATGTGATTGCGCGTGACCGTTTTGGTGACTGGAACGCGCCGCATGCCGTGCTACAGGCTGCGCAATACGCCGAAGGCGAACGGGAGCGTTGCCTCGCCGGGCGCGTGGGTCTTGCATTCGAGAGCGTGCTGTCTGCGCCAGACAAGCTGGACTTCATCCAGCGAGCCAAGGGGGCAGGCTACTTCATCCGCTTTTTCTTCGTGGGCACGGCCAGCCCGGCCATCAACGCCTCGCGGGTGGCGCAGCGTGTGATGGAGGGCGGGCACGATGTGCCTATCACCAAAATCATCAGCCGCTACGACAAGTCACTGGCCAACTTTGGCACCGTGGCGGCCTGGGCGGATCGTGCCTATCTGTACGACAACTCGATCGACGGCGAGCCCGCCCAATTGTTGCTGCGCACCGTGGAAGGTCGCGTGGCTCGCCAGTATGTGCAGCCGCTGCCTGCCTGGGCTCAGGCCGTGACGGCCGCTTGGCCCCGCCCTGCATGAGGCCTTGCTATCCGATCGCGATAGGGGACGCGCTGGACGCCTCAAACCCTGCCAGAAACGCCTCCCCCTGCTCCAGCACGAAGTAGCGCAGCGCCTCGGCGGCGGGTGACAGCGTGCGCGCCGCCATGTGCACCACGTTCCAGGTGCGCATCACCGGCGTGCCCTCGACGGGGACGACCTCCAGCAAGCCCGTGCGGCGTTCCAGCTGCACCGTGTGCAACGAAAGGAAGGCCACGCCCATGCCGGCCATCACCGCCTGCTTGATGCTCTCGTTGCTGGGCATCTCCATGGCGATGCGCGGGGCCACGCGGGCCTCGTGCAGCAGCGCGTCCATCAGCGCGCGCGTGCCCGATGCCGGCTCGCGCGCAATCAGCGGGTACTGGGCCACGGCGGCCAGCGGCACGCCCTCCAGCCGCAGCAACGGGTGGCCGGGCGTCGCGACGAAGCCGTGCGGGTGGGCGCCGAAGGGCTCGGCCCGCGTGGCCAGCTCGCGCGGCGGGCGGCCCATGATGGCCAGATCCAGCTCGCCCTGGTGCAACAGGCCGGCCAGATGCTCGCGGTTGTGGCCCACCAGCAGCTTGAGCTCTACGCCCGGGTGCGCTTCGCGAAAGCGCGTCAACAGGGGCGGCACCAGGTATTTGGCCGTGCTGACCATGCCCACCGTCACCGCACCCCACTCGAGGTGGCGCAGCCGCGCCATCACGTCGCCGGCCTCCTTGAGCGTGGCCAGCAGGCGCTGGGCATAGACGGCAAAGTACTCGCCCGCCGTGGTCAGTGCGACCTTGCGGCCCTCGCGGTCAAACAGCGGCAGGCCCACCTGGTTCTCCAGCTCCTTGACCTGCATGGAAATGGCCGGTGCGGTCAGGTGCAGGCTCTCGGCCGCCCGCGCCATGCTGCCCAGGCGGGCCACCTCGGCAAACACGCGCAGTTGGCGAAACGTGGGATTCATCAGTATTAGCTTAACTCATTGCTAAGAATTTCTGACTTTTCATGAACGGTCAAGCTGCCTACAGTGGCCTCAACACCCGCTGCCAAGGAGCCCGCACCGTGAATGCCCCCGCCGACACCGCCGTCATCACCGACGCCAAGCAACGCTACAGCGCCGGCGTGCTCAAGTACCGCCAGATGGGGTACTGGGACGCCGACTACCAGCCCAAGGACACCGACACCATCTGCCTGTTCCGCATCACGCCGCAAGAGGGCGTGGATCCGGTGGAGGCCGCCGCCGCCGTGGCCGGCGAGTCGTCCACCGCCACCTGGACGGTGGTCTGGACCGACCGCCTGACCGCGTGCGACAGCTACCGCGCCAAGGCCTACAAGGTCGAGCCCGTGCCGGGCCAGCCGGGGCAGTATTTCGCCTGGGTGGCCTACGACCTCATCCTGTTCGAAGAGGGCTCCATCGCCAACATGACGGCCAGCCTGATCGGCAACGTGTTCTCGTTCAAGCCGCTGAAGGCGGCCCGGCTGGAGGACATCCGCATCCCGGTGGCCTACATCAAGACCTTCAAGGGTCCGCCCACGGGCCTGGTGGTCGAGCGCGAGCGGCTGGACAAGTTTGGCCGCCCGCTGCTGGGCGCCACCACCAAGCCCAAGCTGGGCCTGTCGGGCCGCAACTACGGCCGCGTCATCTACGAGGGTCTCAAGGGTGGCCTGGACTTCATGAAGGACGACGAGAACATCAACTCCCAGCCCTTCATGCACTGGCGCGACCGCTTTCTGTACGTGATGGACGGCGTCAACAAGGCCAGCGCCGCCACCGGCGAGGTCAAGGGCAGCTACCTGAACATCACCGCCGCCACCATGGAGGACATGTACGAGCGCGCCGAGTTTGCCAAGGAACTGGGCAGTGTGGTGGTCATGGTGGACCTGGTCATCGGCTGGACGGCCATCCAGAGCATCGCCAACTGGGCCCGCAAGCACGACATGATCGTCCACATGCACCGCGCCGGCCACGGCACCTACACGCGGCAGAAGTCGCACGGCGTGTCGTTCCGCGTCATCGCCAAGTGGCTGCGCCTGGCCGGCTGCGATCACCTGCACACCGGCACCGCCGTGGGCAAGCTCGAGGGCGATCCGCTGACCGTGCAGGGTTACTACAACGTCTGCCGCGACAGCTACACCCGGCAAGACCTCTCGCGCGGCCTCTTCTTCGATATGGACTGGGCCGACACCAAGAAAGTCATGCCGGTGGCCTCGGGCGGCATCCATGCCGGCCAGATGCACCAGCTGATCGACCTCTTCGGCGACGACGTCATCCTGCAGTTTGGCGGCGGCACCATCGGCCACCCCGCCGGCATCCAGGCCGGCGCCGTGGCCAACCGCGTGGCGCTGGAGTGCATGGTCAAGGCCCGCAACGAGGGCCGCGACATCAAGCAGGAAGGCCCGCAGATCCTCCAGGACGCGGCGCGCTTTTGCACCCCGCTCAAGCAGGCGCTGGAGACCTGGAAGGACGTCAGCTTCAACTACGCCTCCACCGACACCAGCGACTTCGTCGCCACACCCGCCACGGCCTGAAGGAGACCCTCGCCATGATGACCAACCCCACCGGCCGCCTGACCCAGGGCCAGTTCAGTTTTCTGCCCGACCTGACCGACGCCGAGATCACCGCCCAGATCGACTACGGCCTGGCCAAGGGCTACGCCTGGAGCGTGGAGTACACGGACGACCCGCATCCGCGCAACACCTACTGGGAGATGTACGGCATGCCCATGTTCGACCTGCACGACGCCGCCGGCGTGCTGGGCGAGCTGCGCGAATGCCGCAAGGCCTTTCCGAGCCACTACATCCGGCTGATGGCCTTCGACGCCACGCGTGGGGTCGAGACCATTGCCATGAGCTTCATCGTCAACCGGCCCGCGAACGAGCCCGGCTTTGGCCTGGCGCGCCAGGAGGTGGCTGGCCGCACCCTGCGCTACACCGTGCACAGCTACGCCACCGACGCGCCCGAATCGCAGCGCTACACCAACTGAAAGCCACCGCCGTGTACCGCCTTGCCCCGTCCATCCTCAGCGCCGACTTTGCCCGCCTGGGCGAGGAGGTGCGCGCCGTCATCGCTGCGGGCGCCGACTGGATCCACTTCGACGTGATGGACAACCACTACGTGCCCAACCTGACCATGGGCCCCATGGTGGCGCAGGCCATCAAGCCGCATTGCCGCACGGCCGACGGCACCCCGGTGCCGCTGGACGTGCACCTGATGGTCGAGCCCGTGGACGCGCTGGCCGAGGCCTTTGCCCAGGCCGGGGCCGACCTCATCAGCTTTCACCCCGAAGCCAGCCGGCACGTGGACCGCACGCTGCAGCTGATTCAGGCGGCGGGCTGCCAGGCCGGCCTGGTGTTCAACCCGGCCACGCCGCTGGCGGTGCTGGAGCACGTCATCGAGCGGGTGGACCTCATCCTCATCATGAGCGTCAACCCCGGCTTTGGCGGCCAGGCCTTCATCCCCTCGGCGCTGGACAAGATTGCGGCGGCGCGCCGGCTCATCGAGGCCAGCGGCAAAGCCATCCGGCTGGAAGTGGACGGCGGCATCAAGGTGGACAACATCCGCCGCGTGGCCGACGCCGGGGCCGACACCTTCGTGGCCGGCAGCGCCATCTTCGGCCACAGCGACTACGCCGCCGTCATCGGGCGCATGCGCGCGGAGCTGGCACGGTGAACACGCCGCTCTACCGCATTCCCGGTGCCGCCGCCCCGGCTGACGTGCCGGCGGCCGAGGCGACCGCCAGCCCCGAGGCGCCGCGCACCGTGGCCGGCGTGCTGGCGCAGTCGGGCATCGAGGCCGTGATGGACGAGCTGGACCGCGACCTCGTGGGCCTGGCGCCCGTCAAGCAGCGTGTTCGCGACATTGCCGCCCTGCTGGTCATCGACCGGCTGCGCGCGCGCTTCGAGCTGGCCGCCCAGGCGCCCAGCCTGCACATGTGCTTTACCGGCAACCCCGGCACCGGCAAGACCACCGTCGCCTTGCGCATGGCCAGTTTGTTGCACCGGCTGGGCTATGTGCGCAAAGGCCATCTGGTGGCCGTCACCCGCGACGACCTGGTGGGCCAGTACATCGGCCACACCGCGCCCAAGACCAAAGAGGTGCTGAAGAAAGCCTATGGTGGCGTGCTGTTCATCGACGAGGCCTACTACCTCTACCGCCCCGACAACGAACGCGACTACGGCCAGGAGGCCATCGAAATCCTGATGCAGGTGATGGAGAACCAGCGCGACGACCTGGTGGTCATCCTCGCCGGCTACAAGGGCCGCATGGACACCTTCTTCCAGTCCAACCCGGGCATGAGCAGCCGCATCGCCCACCACATCGACTTTCCCGACTACAGCGAGGACGAGTTGCTGGCCATCGCCGATCGCCTGCTGGCGCAGCAGCACTACCGGCTGGGCGAGGGCGCGCGCGAGACGCTGGCCCGTTACGTGCATCTGCGCATGCGCCAGCCCCACTTTGCCAACGCGCGCAGCGTGCGCAACGCGCTGGAGCGCGCGCGGCTGCGCCAGGCCAGCCGGCTGTTTGCCGACCGCGAGCGCGAGCTGACCCAAGACGACCTCACCACGCTGGAGGGCGCCGACATCGCCGCCAGCCGCGTGTTCACCGCATCCTGACTCCCAACCCCCCACTGCCATGCTAGCCAACCACCGCTCCACGCTCACGCAATACCTGATCGAGCAGCGCCGCCGCTACCCGCAGGCCAGCGGCGAGCTCAACGGCCTCATCCTCGACGTGGCCATCGCCTGCAAAGCCATCGCCGGCACCGTGGCGCTGGGCGAGCTGGGCGGCAATGCCCGCAGCCTGGAGGTCAACGTTCAGGGCGAGGTGCAAAAAGCGCTGGACGTGCTGGCCAACGAGGTCTTCATGCGCCGCTGCGAGTGGAGCGGCCAGCTGGCCGGCATGGCCTCCGAGGAAATGGAGGCGCCGCACCAGATCCCCGATGCCTACCCGCGCGGCAAATACCTGCTGGTGTTCGACCCGCTGGACGGCTCGTCCAACATCGACGTCAACCTCACCGTGGGCAGCATCTTCTCCATCCTGCGCGCGCCGGCCGACGTCATCGAGTCGGGCCGCGACGTGACCGAGGCCGACTTTCTGCAGCCGGGTGCGGCCCAGGTGGCGGCCGGCTACGCGCTCTACGGCCCCAGCACCATGTTCATGCTCACCGTGGGCAACGGCGTGGCCGGCTTCACGCTGGATCCAGCCGTGGGCGAGTTCATGCTGACCCACCCCGACGTGCACGTGCCCGAAGAGACGCGCGAGTTCGCCATCAACGCCTCCAACAGCCGCTTCTGGGAGCCGCCGGTCAAGCGCTACGTGGACGAATGCCTGGCCGGCGCCACCGGCCCGCGCGGCAAGGACTTCAACATGCGCTGGATCGCCAGCATGGTGGCCGAGGCCCACCGCATCCTGATGCGCGGAGGGGTGTTTCTCTATCCGCGCGACACCAAAGACCTGGCCAAGGCCGGCCGCCTGCGCCTGCTGTACGAGACCAACCCCATAGGCTGGCTCATCGAGCAGGCCGGCGGGCGGGTCTCCACCGGCCGCCAGCCCATGCTGGGCGTGCGGCCCACCGCCTTGCACCAGCGCATCGGCTGCGTGTTCGGCTCGCGGGCCGAGGTCGAGCGCATCGAGCGCTACCACCACGAACCCACGCCCGAGGTGCCGGTGTCGCCCTTGTTCGCCGAGCGCAGCCTGTTTAGATAGACCCACCCCCTACGCGATCACAGATCGCGCCCCCTCAAGGGGGCACCGCCAGCGGCCCGGCAAAGCCGGTTCCGCGGCGGTTGCTGGGGTGGGCACTGCTGTGCCACCAGCGGTTGAATTTTTGACTTTGTAGGTACTGCCATGTCTCATCTGCATCCCATCATTGCCATCACGGGCTCGTCAGGGGCCGGCACCACGTCGGTCACGCGCACGTTCGAGGCCATCTTTCGCCGCGAGGGGCTGGGCTCGGCCATCATCGAGGGCGACAGCTTTCACCGCTACGACCGCAAGGAAATGCGCGCCCGCCAGGCCGAGGCCGAGGCCGATGGCGACCAGCACTTCAGCCACTTCGGCCCCGAGAACAACCTGTTCGCCGAGCTGGAGGCGCTGTTTCGCGACTACGCCGCCACCGGCGGCGGCAAGCGGCGCAAATACCTGCACGACACCGGCGAGGCCGCGCCTTACAAGCAGGAGCCCGGCACCTTCACGCCCTGGGAGGACATCCCCGCCGGCACCGACCTGCTGTTCTACGAGGGTCTGCACGGCGCCGTGGTCACGCCCGAGGTCAACATCGCCCAATACCCCGACCTGCTGATCGGTGTCGTGCCGGTCATCAACCTGGAGTGGATCCAGAAGCTCTACCGCGACAAGCACGTGCGTGGCTACAGTGCCGAGGCCGTCACCGACACCATCCTGCGCCGCATGCCCGACTACGTGCACTACATCTGCCCGCAGTTCGCCCACACCCACGTCAACTTCCAGCGCGTGCCGGTGGTCGACACCAGCAACCCCTTCATCGCCCGCGACATCCCCACGGCCGACGAGAGCCTGTGCGTGATCCGCTTTGCCAACCCCAAAGGCATCGACTTTCCCTACCTGCTGAACATGATCGACAACAGCTGGATGAGCCGCGCCAACACCATCGTCGTGCCGGGCGGCAAGATGGAGCTGGCCATGCAACTGATCTTCACGCCGTTCATCTGGCGGATGATGGAGCGCCGCTCGCGGGCGCGCGGAGCACTCTGATGGCCTCCACCTCCACCGACCGCGCCCTCAGCCCCGGCCACGGCCGCACCAGCCGGCTGGCCAATGCGCTGCGCATGCTGGCCATCGACGCCGTGCAGGCCGCCAACTCGGGCCACCCCGGCGCACCCATGGGCATGGCCGAGATGGCCGAAGCGCTGTGGCTGCGCCACCTCAAGCACAACCCGGCCGACCCGCAGTGGTGGGACCGCGACCGCTTTGTGCTCAGCAACGGTCACGCCTCCATGCTGCTGTATGCGCTGCTGCACCTCAGCGGCTACGACTTGCCGCTGGATGAGCTCAAGCGCTTTCGCCAGTGGGGCAGCGCCACCCCCGGCCATCCCGAGGTGGGCCACACACCGGGCGTGGAGACCACCACCGGCCCGCTGGGCCAGGGCCTGACCAATGCGGTGGGCATGGCGCTGGCCGAAAAGTTGCTGGCCGACCGCTACAACTGCGATGGCCACACCGTGGTGGACCACCGCACCTGGGTCTTCCTGGGCGACGGCTGCCTGATGGAGGGCGTCAGCCAGGAGGCCATCTCGCTGGCCGGGGCCTGGCGGCTGGCCAAGCTCTGCGCGCTGTATGACGACAACGGCATCTCCATCGACGGGGCCGTCGCGCCCTGGTTTGCCGACGACACGCCGGCGCGCTTTCGCGCCAGTGGCTGGCACGTCATCGGCCCCGTGGACGGCCACGACGTGGCGGCGCTGGACGCCGCGCTGGACCAGGCGCGCACCAGCGAGCGGCCCACGCTCATCGTCTGCCGCACCACCATCGGCAACGGCTCGCCTGGTCGCGCCGGCACCGCCAAAGCCCACGGCGAGCCGTTGGGCGCCGACGAGATCGCGGCCACCCGCGCTAGACTGGACTGGCCCCATCCGCCGTTCGAGATTCCGGCCGACGTGCGCCAGGCCTGGTCTGCCGCCAGCCGGGGCGCGGCGGCGCAGGCCGACTGGCAGCGGCGCTGGGACGCCTACGCCGCCGCCCACCCGCAAGACGCGGCCGAACTGGCGCGGCGCATGGGTGGCACGCTGCCGCGTGAGTTCGGCGTCCATTGGAGCGAGGTCGTCGCCGCCACCCAGATGCGGGCCGAGACCGTGGCCACCCGCAAGGCCAGCCAGCACGTCATTGCCGAGCTGGCGCCGCGCCTGCCCGAGCTGCTGGGCGGCTCGGCCGACCTGACCGGCTCCAACCTCACCGACTGGCCCGGCTGCGGCGCCGTGCGCGGCGGGCAGCGTGGCGGGCGCCACATCAACTACGGCGTGCGCGAGTTCGGCATGGCGGCGGTGATGAACGGCCTGGCGCTGCATGGTGGCTTCATCCCGTTTGGCGGCACCTTCCTGACCTTCAGCGACTACAGCCGCAACGCCATCCGCATGGCGGCGCTGATGGGCCAGCGTGTGATCCACGTGTTCACGCACGACTCCATCGGCCTGGGCGAGGACGGCCCCACCCACCAGCCGGTGGAGCACGTGGCCAGCCTGCGGCTGATGCCGGGTCTGGACGTCTGGCGCCCGGGCGACGCCACTGAGACCGCCGTGGCCTGGGGCGTGGCCGTGCAGAACGCCCACCGGCCCACGGCGCTGGTGCTGTCGCGCCAGAACCTGCCGGCCCAGCCGCGCACGCCCGACCAGTTGGCGGCCGTGGCGCGGGGCGGCTATGTGCTGGCCGACCGCGACGGCGCGCGCGCCGTGCTCATCGCCACCGGCTCCGAGCTGGCGCTGGCCATGGCCGCGCAGCGGCAGCTGGACGCGGCCGGCGTGCCGGTGCGCGTGGTGTCCATGCCGTCCACCACGGTGTTCGAGCGCCAGAGTGCCGAGTGGCGGGGCGTGGTGCTGCCGGCGGGCCTGCCGCGCGTGGCCGTGGAGGCCGGCACGCCGCGCGGCTGGGGCGATCTGGGCTGCGTGGCCGTGCTGGGGCTGGACCGCTTCGGCGCCTCGGCACCCGGCCCGCAGCTGATGGCCGAGCTGGGCTTCACGCCCGAGCGGCTGGCCGCGCTGGTGCGAGGCGTCCTCGCATGAGGTATGGCGCGCTGACCTTCGATCTGGACGGCACGCTGGTGGCGACGGCAGCCGAAATCGCCGTCGCCGTCAACCGCACGCTGGCCGGCAGCGGCCTGCCCACGCAGAGCGAGGCCGACATCGCGCGCCATGTGGGTGCCGGCCTGCATGCCACGCTGGACGGCGTGCTGACCGACCTCAGCGCCGAGTTGCCGCGCGCCCCGCTGTACGCCCGGCTGGACGTGCACTACGCCGTGGTGGCCGGCCGCTCGGCGCGGCCCTACCGCGGCGCCGCCGAGATGCTGGCCGCCTTGCGGAGCGAGGGCGTGCGGCTGGCCTGCGTGACCAACAAGGCGCATCGGTTTGCCCAGCAGGTGCTGGACGGCACGGGGCTGGCGCCGCTGCTGGACTATGTGATTGGCGGCGACTCGCTGCCCTACAAAAAGCCCGACGCGCGCGTGCTCACCCATGCGCTGCACGTGCTGGGCGCCACCCCTGCGCGCGCGGCACACGTGGGCGACTCGCTCACCGACACGGCGGCCGCCCGCAACGCCGGCGTGGCGGCCTGGGCCGTGCCCTGGGGCTATCGGGGCAACCACACGCTGGCCGAGCTGAACGCCGAGCGGGTGTTCGACGCCTTCGACGACCTCACCACTTTTGTACAGGCCGCCAATGCCGCCGCTTGAGGCCTTGCTCTGGGACGTGGACGGTACGCTGGCCGAGACCGAGCGCGATGGTCACCGCGTGGCCTTCAACATGGCGTTCACGCGGGCTGGCCTGGGCTGGCGCTGGGACGACGCGCGCTATGGCGCGCTGCTGCACGTCACGGGCGGGCGCGAGCGCCTGCTGGCCGACATGGCCAACCGCGCCGACGCGCCGGCCGCGCGCCCGGCCCGCGAGGACTTGGCGCGCACGCTGCATGCCAGCAAGAACGCCGCCTACGCCTGGCTGGTGGCGCAGGGCCGCATCACCGCGCGCGAAGGCGTGGTGGCCGTCATCGAGGCGGCGCATGCGGCCGGCCTGCGCCAGGCCATCGTCACCACCACCAGCCGCGTCAACGTAGAGGCCTTGCTGCCCCGACTGCTGGGCAGCCGCTGGGCCACGCGGTTTGCCACCGTGGTCTGCGGCGAAGACGTGGCGCGCAAAAAGCCGGCACCCGATGCCTACCAACTGGCACTGGCGCTGCTGCACCTGCCGCCCAGCCGCGCGCTGGCCATCGAGGATTCGCCCCCCGGTGTGGCCGCTGCCCGGGCGGCGGGACTGGCGGTGGCGCGTCGGCCCAGCCACTACTTTGCCGGCGAACCCACGCCCGCAGGGCCGCTCACGCTGGCGGCCCTGCGGGCAGGGTTTGAGCGCGGGGCGCTCAGTTGACGCGGATGGGGACGTAGGTCGCGTTGTTGCTGCTGTCCGAGTCGCTCAGCGCGTTGTCGTAGTTGATGATGGTGCCCAGCCAGTAGTTGGTGCCGCTGGTGAGGTTTTTGGGGATGGTGACCGTGCGCTTGATCGTGTACACGTTGTCGCGCGCCAGCGTCAGGCTGCTGGTGGACAGCCGGCGGTCGGCGGTGGTGATCCAGTCGTTGCTGGAGACATACCAGGCCACGTTGGGCGATTGCGTGGATTCGCCGCTGTTCTCATAGGTGAACTCGACGCGCACCTTCTGGCCTTTGCTGACCCTGTAGCCGGGCTCGCCGTTGACCGTGGTGGTGGGCAGCTCGACGCCGGTGGTGGCGTTGTAGGCCTGCACCCTTCGGTGCCAGGAGTACTGGCCGCTGGCATAGGCGTATTTCCAGTGGCTGACCGACAGCTCCTGGTAGTTGGCACCCCAGGGGCCATAGATGTAGGCCAGGCCGTCGGAGGCGTCCTCGCCCAGGTAGCCGCGCGCCGTGCTGGAGTTGGCATGCATGTGCGTGAAATCCGCGCCCATGATGTTGTACTCGTCGTTTTCGTGCATCAACCCGAAGGCGTGGCCGAACTCGTGCAGGCCCGTGGTCTGCATCTGGCGCAGGCTGCCGGTGTAGTAAATCAGGCTGCTCTTGACCTCGTCACCCGTCCACTGCCACGGGGCGCGGTAGTCGAAGATGATGTCGGTCTCGTCCAGGTGGTTGGTCACCAGGCCAAAGAGGCTGTAGCAGGTGCTCCACCAGTAGGTGAGCGCCGGTGCGCCCTGCAAGACGCTGTTGTCGACCGAGCCCCAGACCTCGTTCTCGCCGTTGTCCAGGCCCACGCTGCCGGCGTCGGAAACCAGCGAGAAATAGGCCTGGCTGGGGTTGGCGTTGAAGAAGATGCGCGAGCGCTCAAGGGTGTCGCGCCAGTAGCCGGTGGGAAAGCTGACGGTGCTGGCCTTGAACGTCTGGCCCGAGTTGGACCAGCGCACGGGTTGGTTGTAGCAGGTGTTGTTTTCAAAGGCCATCGCAGGGGCGGCGGCGGCGAGCGCGCAGGCCATGCCCAGCGCATGTAGGGTGCGTTTCATGATGATGTCTCCCTCGAGATGAATGAACGGCGGATTCAGCGGCGCGGGGCCACGTCGCGCGCGGCTTGTTGCCGGGCGGCTGCGGCATCGGCGGCATCGGCAGCGGACACCGCCGCTTCGACGGCGGGCGTCTGGGCGGGCACGGCGGGCCGGGTCGCCGGCGTTGCAATAACGGCCTGCGGGTCGGCGCTGCGGAAGGGGCCGGCGGCCTTCAGGGCCTGGGCATGCTGGCGCACGCTTTGCGCAAAGGCCTGCACGCCGACGCGCGTGGCGGCCGCCTGCGGCGCCGGTGCCTCGGCCTCACCCAGTACGCGGTCGGCCACCATGGGCTCATCCCCGCTCACGCCCATGACGATAGGGCGTGGCACGTATTGCGCGCGCGCCTCGGCCATGGACAGCCCCATGGTGGCCAGTTGCTGGCGGGCCTGGGGGTTTTGCATCAGCGCGTCGAAGCTGGGCCCCGGGTAGGTGACCGTGAGGAACTCGGCCGGCGCACGGCCTTGCGCATGAGGTGCTCCGGCCGTCAGGCCGGTCAGCGGTACACCGTGGCCGTTGTGCATCTGGCCGCCGCTGATGCGGAACCGCCCGTCGATGCACTTGGCCAGCGCGCAGCCGCGCTCACCGTTGCCGGCGACGAAGAGCACGTCTTCATCGCCGACCTGGAACACCGGGTAGTCGGAGAGGCTGAGCACGCGGCCCTGGCCATCGGGGCCGCCCACGAAGCGCAGCGTGATGGTCTGGCCGGGGTGCGCGCCGGCCAGTGGCGCCATCACCTCGAAGGTGACCAGGGCGTGTGGCAGGCGGTTCGGTGCGCCCGGCGTGGGGGTGGACAGCACGTAGTCCACCTGGCTGACGCGGGTATGCGCCACAAAAGTGGATTGGGCGGCCAGGCTGGACAGCGAGGCCGGTGCAGTGCGGGCAGGGCCTGCCGCGGCGGCGATACCCACGCCGCTCACAAGGCTCGCGGCGACCAGGGTCAGGCGAGCACGGTCAAGTGCGGTTTTCATCAGTGACTCCCTCAGGTTGGTGGACGGATGGGCCTGTATGGCCCACCGGCGTCACCCAAGCCTGGATGGAGATCAACCGATGCTCAGGTGCGCGAAGTCAGCTTAGGGCTGCATCGCGGCACCACCGTCCCTCCATCGGGGGGGGCGATGGGGGGCGGGTTTGGGGGGCGGGCCGGGCGCAGCCTGGCCCTGGGTGGGGGTACTCAGTACGTGGCCCGCGCCACACGCACCTTGCCGCCGTTGCTGACGATTTGCACGCGGTCGCCGACGGCAAAGGTCTCGCTGCCGCGCGCCTGCACGATGGCGCGCTCGTCGCCGCTGGGCAGGCGCACGGTGATTTCCAGCGCGTCCTCCTGGGTGCCCATACGCTCGATGGCGTTACCCGCCACGGCACCCGCCACGGCACCCAGCACGCCCACGGCGATGTTCTCGCGCTTGCCGCCCACGGTGGAGCCGGCGAGGCCGCCCAGCACGCCGCCGGTGGCCGCGCCCACGCCGCTCTGGCTGCCTTCAACCCGTACGGCGCGCACCCCCACCACGGTGCCTTGCTGGATGGTGGACATCCGCTGCGCATCCTGGCGCGAGATCACGTCGGGGCTGGTGGTGGAACAGGCGGCGAGGAGGGTGGTGAGGGCGAGGACGGGCAGGGTGTGTTTCATGGGGAAATCTCCGGAGTGCCTCGCACAACGCCATGCCCGTGGGCCGAGTTGACGCCGGGCCTCGCCAAAGGCGCCGCACGAAGGTCAGATCAATCTCAATCGCGCCAGTCGTCACCCGGCATGATGCGTTTCATGAAGGCATCGAACATGGGCACGGTGAATGCCGTGTCGCCGTGATTTGGGCTCCACACCATGCCTTTCTTGATGAGTGAGCTTCGGGTCGGGGCGAGGGTGGAGACCTTGGCCGCAAAGCAGGCCGCGACTTCGCCCGAACGATGTGGGCCTGGTCCTAGTTCCGCCATGGCGCGCAGGTATTGCTTTTCCTTGGGCGTGCATCGATCGAAGCGGACTCTGAAAAAACTCTCATCCAGCGCAGCGACCGCTTGAGCGGATGCCACCTGCACGTCGCGCAGCGTGATGGGCGACGCAGGCGCCGCAAGCCAGGTTCGGCTTCCCCACTCTTGCAAAAAGTAGGCATAGCCTTGAGTCAACTCCAGGATCCGATGGACGGCGTCCGCATCAATGGCGGCATCTTCGGTCTCAATCGGCACGGCAATCGCTTGACGCACCGCGTCCTGCGGCAGTGGTCCTATTTCAGGAAAGTCGAACAGACGTTCTGCATACGACTTTGCATTGCCCATTTGACCGCGCAACTGCGGCAGACCGGCCCCTACGAGAATGATGGGGAGTTGGCGCTGCTCAGTCCTGTGCATGGCGGTGATGAGGGCGGCCAACTGATTTTCTTCAACGTACTGGAGCTCATCGACAAACAGCGCCACGGCAGTCTCTGCGGCCCGCGCAGCGAGGCCGACCTGCTCAAAGAGCGCCTGCAAGTCATGTTCTAGATCGCCGTTGTCGGCCAGGCCGGGCTCGGCGTCAAAGTCAAAGCCGACTTCGATGTCGTTGTACGTGGCTTTGAGCTTGCCTGCGAAGCCAGCCAACGCCCGCAAACCCCGGATGGCGTAGTCTTTTGCGACCTCCAGCGTGCTCAAGCGCAGCAGGGCCTGGCGAAGTTGCGGGGCCAGAATCGAGGGCAAAGATCGGCCCTCTGGGGCCTCAATCCGGATGGTATGGATGCCGGCCGCTTCGGCGTCCTGGCTGATGCGATCTAGCAAGACGGTCTTGCCAACGCCCCGCAGTCCGACCAGCATGGCGCTCTTGGCTGGCCGGCCGAGGCGAGTGCGTTCTAAGCTGATCCGCAGCGACTCGCGCAGTTCGCTCCGACCGGCAAGTTCCGGCGGCGGGGTGCCTGCGCCAGGCGCAAAGGGGTTGCGTATGGGGTCCATATGCCGATGATACGGAAATTTGGAAAGTTATCAACTTTTGATAACTTCCCAAATTTCACTTGATTTGAAGACGACGCTCTGCGCACTTGCGGTCGTAGAGTGCCATAGCTAAGCCGAGGCTGCTAGCGCCGCGACTACTTGCCAATGCAAAACCGCCCAAAGATTTCGCCCAGCAAGTCGTCGGCGGTGAACTGGCCGGTGATGGCTTGCAGGGCCTCGTGGGCCAGGCGCAGCTCTTCGGCCAGCAGGTCCAGCGCGCCGTCGCCCTGGGCGGCCAGTGCGTCGGCGGCCTGCAGGTGGCCGCTGGCGGCGTCCAGTGCCTGCAGGTGGCGGGTGCGGGCAATGTAGACGCCTTCGGGCAGCGCCTGCCAGCCGGCGCGGGCCAGCAAGGTCTGGCGCAGCTCGGCCAGGCCTTCGCCGCTGCGGGTGGAGAGGCGCAGGTGGCCCGGCGGCACAGCCGCCGTGGGTGCCAGATCGGCCTTGTTGTGCAGATGCAGCACGCGGGCCGGGTCGGCGCCGACGAGGCGGGTGGCCAGGTCGGCCTCGGCGGCCTCGTAGGCGGGCTCGCCGGCACGGGTCAGGTCGTGCACGAAGAGCACGGCGTCGGCGCCTTCCACCGCCTCCCAGGTGCGGGCCATGCCGATGCGCTCGACCTCGTCGGCATCGCCCGCGTCGCGCAGGCCGGCGGTGTCCACCAGGTGGATGGGCACGCCGTCGATCTGCAGCGTCTCCTGCACGCGGTCGCGCGTGGTGCCGGCCACCGGGGTGACGATGGCCACCTCGGCACCGGCCAGGGCGTTGAGCAGCGAGCTTTTGCCCACGTTGGGCTGGCCGGCCAGCACCACGCGCAAGCCCTCGCGCAGCAGCTGGCCCTGACGCGCGCGCTGGCGCACGGCGGCCACACCGGCCTGCAGGCGGGCGAGCTGGCCGCGCGCGTCGGCGCGCTCCAGGAACTCGATCTCTTCTTCAGGGAAATCCAGTGTGGCCTCGACCAACAGCCGCAGCCGCACCAGACCCTGGGCCAGCGCGTCGACCTCGGCCGAGAACGCGCCGGCCAGCGCGCGGCTGGCGCTGCGCGCGGCGGCGCTGGTGCTGGCGTCGATGAGGTCGGCCACGGCCTCGGCCTGGGCCAGGTCGAGCTTGCCGTTCACAAAGGCGCGCTGGGTGAACTCGCCCGGCGTGGCCAGGCGCAGCCGCAGCGGCGCGCCGGCTTCGAGGCAGCGCGCCAGCAGCAGCGCCAGCACCACGGGGCCGCCGTGGGCTTGCAGCTCCAGCACGTCTTCGCCGGTGTAGGAATGGGGTGCGGGGAAGTACAGCGCCAGGCCCTGGTCGATGGCTTGGCCGTCGGCGGCCAACAAGGGGCCGTAGTGGGCGTGGCGGGGGGTGAGGTCGCGTCCGGTCAGGGCGCGGGCCAGCGGGGCCAGGTGGCGGCCACTGGCGCGCACGATGCCCACGGCGCCTCGGCCGGGGGCGGTGGCGATGGCGACGATGGGGTCGTCCAGCGCCGCCAGTGCCCTAGTGGCCATGTGGCGCGGAGGGGGGCGCAGGCGGGACAACTTCACCGCTGACCCTGTCGCCCCCAAAACCCCGCATGGCGTGTGCCCAGTGTTTCGGCAGCGCCAGCGGGTTGTGAAGGGGCGCCCGCGTGATTCGCGTCACGCCACGCCCAGCCGTTTGTTGATGACCCATTGCTGGGCGATGGACAGCAGGTTGTTGGTCAGCCAGTACAGCACCAGGCCGGCCGGGAAGATGAAGAACATCACGCTGAAGGCCAGCGGCATGATCCACATCATCTTGGCCTGCACCGGATCGGGCGGCGTGGGCTGCAGCCACTGCATCAGCAGCGACGACAGCGTCATCAAGATGGGCAGGATGTAATAAGGGTCTTTGGCCGAGAGGTCGGTGATCCAGCCCAGCCACGGCGCGCCGCGCATCTCCACGCTGGACAGCAACACCCAATACAGCGCAATGAACACCGGCATCTGCACCAGGATGGGCAGGCAGCCGCCCAGCGGGTTGATTTTTTCCTCGCGGTAGATGCGCATCATCTCCTGCTGCATCTCTTGCGGCTTGTCCTTCAGGCGCTCGCGCAGCGCCATGATGCGCGGGTTGACGGCGCGCATCTTGGCCATGGATTTGTAGGCCTTGGCGTTGAGGCCGAAGAAGGCGGCCTTGAGCAACACCACCAGCGCGATGATGGCCCAGCCCCAGTTGCCCAGCACACCGTGGATCTTGTCCAGCAGCCAGAACAGCGGCTTGGACAGGATGTGCACCCAGCCATAGTCCTTGACCAGCTCGAAGCCGGTGGCCATCTGTTCGAGCTTTTTCTCTTCCTGCGGGCCGATGAACAGCGTGTCGTGGTGGCTGTAGGTGGCCTGCGGCGCAATGGCGGGCAGCGGGTACACCATGGCGATGCGGTAGAGGTTGGGGCCTACCGTCTCGGTGCGGAACTCGCGCTGCGGGCCCGGCGTGACCTGGGTGGCACCGGGCTTGGGGTCGGCCGGCTGCAGCCAGGCCGACACAAAGTAATGCTGGACCATGGCCACCCAGCCGTCGTTGGCCCGGGTGACGTGCTTGGCCGGGTCGCTGCCGCGCTTTTCGATGTCTTTGAACTCCACCTTCTGGAACTTGCCCTCGGCGGTGTAGAGCGCCGGGCCGGTGAAGGTGAAGTAGAACGAGGAATGGTCGGGTGGCGGCGAGCCGTCGCGCATCAGCTGCACATAGAGCTGGGGCTGCACCGGGGCCGTGCCGACGTTGACCACGTCGTGCTGCACGGCGATGGCGTAGCTGCCGCGCTGCAAGGTGTAGGTCTTGACCAGCTTGACGCCGCCCACCGGGGCCGACTCGAAGCGAACCGTCAAGGTGTCTTGTCCATCAGCCAGCGTGCGCGGGCCGGGTACCGCCGTCAGCGTGGTGAAGTGGTTGGGCAGCGCGGCGCCGCCGGCGGCCGGCAACAGGCCGGTTTGCGCCAGGTAGACGCGCTGCGGGCTCTCGTCCAGCAGCATCACCGGGCGGTCGGCATGCTGGCTGTCGGGGTATTTCAGCAATTCGGCCTTGTCCACCTCACCACCGCGCGTGGAAAAGCCCAGGCGCAACACGTCGGTGGTGACGGTAAAGGTCTCGGCCGCCGCCGCAGCGGGGGCCGAGCCGGGCAGGGCGCCCGCCACCGCCGCCACTGCCGAGGCGGCCGGCGTTGCCGCCAGCGGCGGCGCACTGGCCGCCGGCTGGGCCACCGGCGCGCCAAACAGCGTGGGCTGGCCGTTGTGGCGGTTCCAGGCGTCCCACAGCATCACCAGCGACATGGCGAAGATGACCCAGAGCAAGGTGCGGCGGAAATCGGTCATGGTGAGGATGAAAGCTTGGAGAACAGTTTGGGTGGCGCCTCGGGCACGGGGTCGCAGCCGCCGTCGCACCAGGGGTGGCAGCGCAACAGCCGCGCGGCCGCGAGGTAGCTGCCGCCCAGTGCGCCATGGCGCGTCAGCGCCTCGGTGGCATAGGCCGAGCACGAGGGGGTGAAGCGGCAATTCGTGCCCAGCCAGGGGCGCAGCAGCATGCGGTAGCCCCACACCAGCGCCAGCAGCGTGCGCTGCGGCAGGCGGGCCATGGCCGCTGCCAGCGAACGCAGGGCAACGCTCACGCCGCCTCCGCGCGGCCGAACCGCGCCTCGGCGCGGCGCAGCAACTCGGCCAGATCCGCTTGCAGCAAGGCGGTCAAGGCACACGAGGCGGCGCTGGCAAAGGCTTTGCGGTCGATGGGGGTGCGCAGCCGCACCACCCACAGCCCCGCAGCCAAACGCGGCGCGTGGCGGGCCAGCGCGGCCCGCGCCTGGCGCTTGACCAGCGTGCGCGTCACCGCCCGGCGCGCATGGCGCTTGGGCACCACCAACCCCAGCCACTGATCGTCATCCACAGGCGCGTCCTGCGACGTGGACGAGTCTGTGGATAACTCGGTTGACAACGTGGGAGCAAGCTGTGCATCTGCGCGGTCGGCGCCTGCTTTGCCAGGCTGGCCTGGCGTGGCCGACAGATGGTGGGCGGCGAAATACGTGCTGCGGCAGCGCAGTGGCGAGGCCAGGACGCGCTCGAAATCGGCAGAACGCAACAGGCGCTGCATGGGGCCCAGGCAGGGTGGGCGCGGGGCAGGCAACAGCGCGCCCCGCAAGCCGGATCAGACCTGCGTCATTTTCTTGCGGCCCTTGGCGCGGCGCGCATTGATCACGGCACGGCCGCCGCGCGACTTCATGCGAACGAGGAAGCCGTGCGTGCGGGCGCGGCGGACTTTGGAGGGCTGATAGGTGCGCTTCATGGTGGTCTACGGTCTGGATTGGCAGGGCGTGACGGCGGGCGTGGAGCCCGTGTCTTGCTGCCTGGATGCCGGGCTGCCGCGTGCAACAGGGCACAAGGCGCAGGCCGGCGCGGGCAGCATCGGCAAGTCTCGCAGATGGTGCGAAACGGAAAACCTGCCATTCTAGATCAAGAAGCCGTACCCGCCAAGGCGCGCGGCGATGGGGTGGGTGCTGCCGGGCGCTGAAGGGAGTCGGGTCCATTGTGGATAACCCTGGCCGGCGGCGGCCGATGAGGGCTAGAATGCCGCCGCTCAATCCTATGTTTTCCACAATGAGTGTCGATCTTTGGCAGCGTGGTTGCGAGCAACTGGCTTGCGAGCTGCCCGAACCGCAGTTTTCCACCTGGATCAGCCCGCTGCCCCCGGCCGACATTGCCGATGCGGGCGACGACGGGCTGGTCGCTTCGCTGCGGGTGCCCAACCGCTTCAAGCTCGACTGGATCCGCACGCAATACGCCTCGCGCATCGAGTCGGTGCTGGCCGAACTGGCCGGCCGCCCGGTGCGGCTGGAGCTGGCCCTGGCGCCACGCGAGGCCTTGCCTGCCCGCACCGTTGCGGGCACGCCACTGCGGCCGGCCATCCTGCCTGGCCTCCCCGCCACAGCGGGCACGCCGGTGCTGGCGCCTGCGCCCACGCCCGCCCCCACCCACCGGCTCAACAGCGCCCACACCTTCGACACCCTGGTGGCCGGCCGCGCCAACCAGATGGCGCGCACGGCGGCGCTGCACGTGGCCGGCGCGCCGGGGCGCATGTACAACCCGCTGTTCATCTATGGCGGCGTGGGCCTGGGCAAGACCCACCTGATCCACGCCGTGGGCCACGCGCTGCTGGCCGACCGGCCCGATGCGCGGGTGCTCTACCTGCATGCCGAGCAGTTCATCTCCGACGTGGTCAAGAACTACCAGCGCAAGACGTTTGACGAGCTCAAGGCCAAATACCACTCGCTGGACCTGCTGCTGATCGACGACGTGCAGTTCTTTGCCGGCAAGGAGCGCACCCAGGAGGAGTTCTTCAACGCCTTCGAGGCGCTGCTGGCCAAGCGGGCGCACATCATCATGACCAGCGACACCTATCCCAAGGGGCTGGCCAACATCGACGAGCGCCTGACCTCGCGCTTCGACTCGGGGCTCACGGTGGCCATCGAGCCGCCCGAGCTGGAGATGCGCGTGGCCATCCTGCTGACCAAGGCGCGCAGCGAGGGTGCGGGGCTGCCCGAGGACGTGGCCTTCTTCATCGCCAAGAACGTGCGCGCCAACGTGCGCGAGCTGGAAGGGGCGCTGCGCAAGGTGCTGGCGTTTGCCAAGTTCTCGCAAAAAGAGATCTCGATTGCGCTGGCGCGCGAGGCGCTCAAAGACCTGCTGTCCATCCAGAACCGCCAGATCTCGGTCGAGAACATCCAGAAAACGGTGGCCGACTTCTACAAGATCAAGGTGGCCGACATGTACTCCAAGCGCCGCCCGGCCAGCATCGCGCGGCCGCGCCAGATCGCCATGTACCTGGCCAAGGAGCTGACGCAAAAAAGCCTGCCCGAGATCGGCGACCTCTTTGGCGGGCGCGACCACACCACCGTGCTGCACGCCGTGCGCAAAGTGGGCGGCGAGCGCCACAAGGACACCGAGCTGAACCAGCAGCTGCACGTGCTGGAGCAAACGCTCAAGGGCTGACGCCCCGCGCGCGGGGGTGGCCCGCATTCATCAGCGAAAATGCGCGGTTAATCGCTGCACCCCTCTCACGGAGACGCCATGATCGTGCTCAAAGCCCCCCAAAGCGACCTGCTGGCCGCGCTGCAAGCCGTGGCCGGCATCGTCGAGCGCCGCCACACACTGCCCGTGCTGGCCAATGTGTTGCTGCGCAAGCAGGGTGAGGCCATCGAGCTGACCACCAGCGACCTGGAGCTGCAGGTGCGCACCAGCGCCAACCTGGGCGGCGACGCCGGCACCTTCTCGACCACCGTGGGTGCGCGCAAGCTGATCGACATCCTGAAAAGCCTGCCGGCCGACCAGATGGTCTCGCTCACGGCCCAGGGCAGCAAACTGACGCTGCAAAGTGGCAAGAGCCGCTTCACGTTGCAGACGCTGCCGGCCGAAGACTTCCCGCTGGTCAGCGAGGCGGTGGACTTCGGGCCCGACATCGTCATCCCGCAAAAAACGCTCAAGCAGCTGATCAACCAGGTGCACATCGCCATGGCGGTGCACGACATCCGCTACTACCTCAACGGCATCCTGTTTGTGGCCGACGGCCGCCAGCTCACCCTGGTGGCCACCGACGGCAGCCGGCTGGCGCTGGCCCGCAGCGAGCTGGAGCATGAGGTGCCGCGCCAGGAGGTCATCCTGCCGCGCAAGACGGTGCTGGAGCTGATGCGCCTGCTGACCGCCGACGAGGGCGACCTCACCCTGCGCTTTGCCGCCAACCAGGCCAAGTTCAGCTTCTCGGGGCTGGAGTTCGTCACCAAGCTGGTCGAGGGCAAATACCCCGACTACAACCGCGTCATCCCCAAGCACAACACCAACGAAATCCGGCTGGGCCGCCAGCCGCTGCTGGCCTCGCTGCAGCGCGCCGCCATCCTGACCAGCGACAAATTCAAAGGCGTGCGCATGGCCGTGGAGCCGGGCAGCCTGCGCATCGTGGCCTCCAACGCCGAGCAGGAAGAGGCCAAGGAGGAGCTGGACATCGACTACGGTGGCCCGGCCATCGAGATTGGCTTCAACGTCAGCTACCTGACCGACGCGCTGGCCAACATGGCCGGCGACATGGTTGATCTGGCGCTGGGCGACGGCGCCTCGGCGGCGCTGTTCACCCTGCCGGAGGACGCCGGCTTCAAGTACGTGGTCATGCCCATGCGCATTTGAGGCCGGGCGGCCTCGCGCCGGCAGCGCGGCGCTGTGCCCACCGCTTGCCCGCCGGGCACAGCGCCCCCATATCCAGATTGAAAGCGGCCGCGCAGCGGCCTTTGTGCCCCATGAGTGATCCCACCCCTCCGACCGACCCGCAGCAACCCGCCAACCCCGCGCCCCTGCCGGCCGGCTACGGCGCTGACAGCATCCAGATCCTCGAAGGGCTGGAGGCCGTGCGCAAGCGCCCCGGCATGTACATCGGCGACACCTCCGACGGCACCGGCCTGCACCATCTGGTCTTCGAGGTGGTGGACAACTCCATCGACGAGGCGCTGGCCGGCTTTGCCGACGACATCGTCGTCACCATCCACTCGGACAACTCCATCTCCGTCATCGACAACGGCCGCGGCATCCCCACCGGCGTCAAGATGGACGACAAGCACGAGCCCAAGCGCTCGGCCGCCGAGATCGCGCTGACCGAGCTGCACGCCGGCGGCAAGTTCAACCAGAACAGCTACAAGGTCTCGGGCGGCCTGCACGGCGTGGGCGTCTCCTGCGTCAACGCGCTGTCCAAGTCGCTGCGCCTCATCGTGCGCCGCGACGGCCAGGTGCATGAAATCGACTTCAAGCGCGGCGTGGTGCAAAACCGCATGCTGGAGCAGTTGGGCGGCGTCGAGGTGAGCCCCATGCGCGTCACCGGCACCACCGACAAGCGCGGCACCGAGGTGCACTTCCTGCCTGACACCGACATCTTCCAGCAGAACAACGAGTTCCACTACGACATCCTGGCCAAGCGCTTGCGCGAGCTGTCCTTCCTCAACAACGGCGTGCGCATCCGGCTGGTGGATGAGCGCAACAACAAGGAAGACGACTTCGCCTACTCGGGCGGCGTCAAGGGCTTCGTCGAGTTCGTCAACAAGGGCAAGCGCGTCCTGCACCCCAACATCTTCCACGCCATGGGCGACAAGATGAGCGACCAGGCCACCAACGTGGGCGTGGAAGTGGCCATGCAGTGGAACGACACGTTCTCCGAGAACGTCCTGTGTTTCACCAACAACATCCCCCAGCGCGACGGCGGCACCCACCTGACGGGCCTGCGCGCCGCGATGACCCGGGTCATCAACAAATACATCGAAGACAACGAGCTGGCCAAAAAAGCCAAGGTCGACGTCACCGGCGACGACATGCGCGAAGGCCTGGCCTGCGTCATCAGCATCAAGGTGCCCGAGCCCAAGTTCTCCAGCCAGACCAAGGACAAACTCGTCTCCAGCGAGGTGCGCGGGCCGGTGGAAGATGTGGTGGCCAGCAAGCTGTCCGAGTGGCTGCTGGAGAACCCCAACGACGCCAAAACCGTCTGCGGCAAGATCGTGGACGCCGCCCGCGCCCGCGAAGCCGCGCGCAAGGCCAGAGAGGCCACCCGCAAAACCGTGATGAGCGGCATGGGCCTGCCCGGCAAGCTGGCCGACTGCCAGGAAAAAGACCCCGCGCTGTGCGAGATCTACCTGGTGGAGGGCGACTCCGCCGGCGGCAGCGCCAAGCAGGGGCGCGACCGCAAATTCCAGGCCATCCTGCCGCTGCGCGGCAAGATCCTGAACGTGGAGAAGGCCCGCTTTGAGAAGCTGCTCTCCAGCAACGAAATCCTCACCCTGATCGCCGCTTTAGGCACCGGCATCGGCAAAGGCATAGGCGGCGACGACTTCAACGCCGACAAGCTGCGCTACCACCGCATCATCGTCATGACCGACGCCGACGTGGACGGCGCCCACATCCGCACCCTGCTGCTGACCTTCTTCTACCGCCAGATGCCCGAGCTGGTCGAGCGCGGCCACATCTACATCGCCCAGCCGCCGCTGTACAAGGTCAAGGTGGGCAAGCACGAGCAATACCTCAAAGACGGCCACGAACTGGACGCTTACCTGCTGCGCGTGGCGCTGGATGGCGCCCGCGTGGAGCCCGGCGCCGGCCGCCCCGCCATCGACGGCGAGGCCTTGACCGCGCTGGCCCAGCAGTACGTGCAGGCCGAGGCCGTCATTGCCCGCCTCTCGGGCTGGATGGACGTGCAGGCGCTGCGCGCCATGGCCAGCGGCCTCGCGCTTGAACTGGACGACGCCGCCCAGGCTGCCGACAGCGCCCAGCGCCTCAAGGCCCAACTGGGCGAGGGCGCCGAAGTGGAGGCCGTCATCGACGCCCGCACCGACAAGCAACTGCTGCGCATCAGCCGCCGCCACCATGGCAACGTCAAGAGCAGCGTCATCAGCGCCGACTTCGTGCATGGCGCCGACTACGAACTGCTGGCCGGCGCCGGCCGCGCCTTTGCCGGCCTGCTCACCGAAGGCGCCGTCGTCGCCCGCGGTGAGGGCGACAAGCGCAAGGAACAGGCCGTGGCCGACTTCCGCGCCGCCATGGCCTGGCTGATGGCCCAGGCCGAATCGGCCGTGGGCCGCCAGCGCTACAAAGGCCTGGGCGAGATGAACCCCAGCCAGCTCTGGGAAACCACCATGGACCCCACCGTGCGCCGCCTGCTGCGCGTGCAAATCGAAGACGCCATCGAGGCCGATCGCGTGTTCACCATGCTGATGGGCGACGAGGTGGAGCCAAGGCGGGAGTTCATTGAGACGAATGCGCTGAGGGCGGCGAATATTGATGCGTGAGGGGTAAAGGGCGACGTTGCGCGGCGGTCGATCTGACCCAAGGGGCAAGCTCAGGAAGGTGTCATGAGTTTGCAGCAAGCAGACCAGAAGGTTTTGCAGGATCAAGGCCAAGGCTGGCTGCGAGAGCACGTGCTCCAGCTGTTGGTCATGAGCACTGCGTCCCTTACTGCAGGGAGCTACCTGGTTGGCCGTGCCGGTATCCAGGGGTGGTATGACGCTGCAGGCGTGCCATCACTTTGGTTTGTGTGGCCTTTCCAGGACATTGTCATTCGGGGCCTCGCCGATTCCTCCACATGGGTGGTTGTTGTGGGCGCCATCCTCGCCGTGGTGGCTTATTTCGTCGCCCTGGAGAGCATCTCAACGTGGCTATCGAAGAAGGCGGCGAACTGGAGGCGTCTTCGCGCACGCGGCGAAACGTTGGATAGGCTGGGGTTACGCAAGCGGTGGGCCCAGGAGGCTTGGCAGGCTCGGCACATGCACGACATTGCCGCAATCGGCGCCATGGAGCGGTGGCGCTTTCTTGGGAAGCGCGGTGCGTGTCGTGTTAGAGCTGCATTGCGACCGGGAGAGCGCTGGCAGTTGTCGAAACCCATGACCCTGGGGCTCGTGGCTGTCGGTGTGCTCATCAGCATGTTCGGTCTGTATGTGGCAGTCATCGTTCTTTTGTACGAACGCCCATACCGTATAGGTGCAGATCAATTTCGCAAGCAGTACGTGGCTGCGACGGGACGTCAGGCGCCAGCCCGGCGTCCTCCCGGTTGGAGGATGACAGGTCAATCGCCGACGAAGGTAGATGACGCATATGTGTCGTCCGGTAGGGAGCAGCTTGGCGGATACCCCTACGTCAGGCTGTCATCAAATGGGGCCGGCGGCAGCAACGCGCGCATTTGCGGCTGGCTGGTGCAGGCGGCGGAAGGAAGGGTTTTGCTGCTGACGTCCGATGGACTGTTGATGAAGAATTTCGGCGACGGGGCTTTCGAGTGGGATACCCAAAGCCCCGGCGGATGTAGATAGCGGAACGCACCGATCTGCGAGATGAAGTGTCTATTTGTGAGCGCATAATCGACACGTTTCGCCTTCATGTCGATTGCACGAACATTGTTCGTGCCTCGGCCTGATCTGACCTTCTCCAATCGCTCATGGCATTCGACCCTTCCCGTCCCTACAACGACCTACCGGCCCTCCCGCCCCAGGTTGATCTGGAGTCGCGGGCCGTTCTCAAGGCGTGCATTTCGGCGCGGGCCGCCGTCGCGGAGCTGAAGGCGGCCGGGCTGTTGATTCCGAACCAGGGGGTGCTGGTCAACTCGATTCCACTGCTCGAAGCACAGGCCAGCAGCGAGATCGAGAACATCGTGACCACCACGGATCAGATGTTCCTGTTTGATGGCGTGGGAGAGGGTGAGGCGGACCCGGCCACCAAGGAGGCCATGCGTTACCGAACCGCGTTGTGGGAGGGCTACCAGGCACTCAAGACGCGCCCGTTGTCGACGAACACGGCAGTGCAGATCTGCCGTGCGATCAAGGGCGTGGACATGGGCATTCGCAACACGCCCGGCACCACCCTGAGCAATGATCGCACCGGGCAAGTCATCTACACCCCACCAGAAGGTGAGGGGCTGTTGCGCGAAAAGCTGGCCAACTGGGAGCGGTGGCTGCATGGCACTTCGCCGGGCGCAGCGGAGATCGATCCGTTGGTGCGCATGGCGGCGGGCCATTACCAGTTTGAGGCCATTCATCCATTCACCGACGGCAACGGCCGCACCGGGCGCGTGCTCAATCTGCTCTACCTTGTTGAGCAGGGTTTGCTGGACATTCCGGTGCTGTACCTCAGCCGCCACATCTTGCGAAACAAGGCGGGCTATTACGGGGGGCTTCAGTCGGTCACGGTGCAAGGCGCCTGGGAGCCCTGGCTGCTCTACATGCTCAACGGGGTGACCGAGACGGCCCGATGGACCACGCACAAGATCATTGCCGTGCGCGGCCTGCTTGAAGAGACCTCACAGCGGATGCGAACAGAAGCCGGCACCGTCTACTCTCGCGAGCTGGCCGAGTTGGTGTTCGTGCGTCCGTATTGCCGGATCGCGCATGTCGTTGATGCCGGTCTGGCCAAGCGCCAGACCGCGAGTACCTACCTCAAGACGCTGGCGGCCGTCGGCATTCTGCGGGAGCACAAGGTCGGCCGGGAGAAGGTGTTCGTCAATCCGGCTTTCCTCAACCTGCTCAAGCAAGACTGATCGAGGTTCCCTGGGGCAGGATCACCCCACCAACCCACCCCCCGCCGCCCCCACCACCGCCGCCGTCAACCCATCCACCACCCCCGCCGCCGCCCGCGCGTGCTGCCAGTACAGGGCCACGTCCAGCGCCGCCTCCGGCACCAGCTCCACCAACTCGCCCGCCACCAGCTCGCGCGCAATCAAGGCCTCGGGGTGCAGGCCCCAGCCCATGCCGGCCACGGCGGCGGTCACGAAGGCGTGGGCCGAGGGCAGGGTGTGGCGCGGCAGCTCCACATGGCGGCGGCACAGGCGCTGGACCCAGCGGGCCTGCAACGTGTCCTTGGTGTTGAAGGCCAGGCTGGGTGCGGTGGCCAGGGCGGCGGCGGTGACGCCGCCGGCAAAGTGGCGCTGCACAAAGGCGGGGCTGGCGGCGGCGCGGTAGCGCATGGCGCCCAGCGGGCGGCTGTTGCAGCCGGCGGCCGGCGTGGCGGCAGCGGTGACGGCGGCCAGCACGGTGCCGCTGCGCAGCCACTCGGCGGTGTGGTCCTGGTCGTCCACGGTCACCTCCAGCAGCACCGGGTGGGTGGCGGCAAAGGTGGCCAGGGCCGGGGCGGCCCAGGTGGCCAGGCTGTCGGCGTTGACGGCAATGGGCAGTGGCACGCGCGCCGGGCCGTCGGGCGCCAGGGCCGGCAAGGCGGTGTGCAAGCCCTGCTCCAGCAGGCGCACCTGATCCACGTGCTGGCACAGGCGGCGCCCGGTGTCGGTGGCCCGGCAGGGCTGGCCGCGGATCACCAGGGCGCAGCCCACGCGCTCTTCCAGCGCGCGAATGCGCTGCGAGACGGCAGACGGGGTGACGTGCAGCGCGCCGGCCGCGCGCTCGAAGCTGCCTTCGCGCACCACGGCGGCCAGTGCAGACAGGGCGGCGTAGTCCAGCATCAGATTAGTTTCTCTTCATTCAGATTAGACAAGTTAGTTTGACTGCATCATGGCCGACTGGCAACCTGCACGCATGTTGACCCTAGCCACCCCCACCACCGCCCAGGCCCTGGCGGTTCTCACGCACGGCATGGTGCTGAGCCTGGGCCTGATCGTCGCCATCGGCGCCCAGAACGCGTTTGTGTTGCGCCAGGGGCTGCGGCGCGAGCAGGTGGGCAGCGTGGTGCTGTTCTGCGCGCTGGCCGATGCGGTGCTGATTGCGGCCGGGGTGCTGGGCATGGCGCAGGCGCTGGGGGAGCGCCCGGGCCTGGCGCGGGTGCTGGCGCTGGCGGGGGCGGTGTTCTTGGCCTATTACGGCTGGCTGGCGCTGCGGCGCGCCCGTCAGCCGGGGCAGTTGCAGGCGGCGCCGGGCGGTGCGGGCCTGGGCCGGGGCGCGGCGCTGGCGCAGGCGGCGGCGTTTACGCTGCTCAACCCTCATGTCTATCTGGACACGGTGCTGCTGGTGGGCAGCATCGGTGCCCAGCAGCCGGTGGCGCTGCGCGGCTGGTTCATTGCCGGAGCCGCCCTGGCCAGCGCGTTCTGGTTCGGGCTGCTGGGGTATGGTGCGCGCTGGCTGGCGCCCTGGTTTGCCCGGCCCAGGGCCTGGCAGGTGCTGGACAGCCTGATCGGGCTGACCATGCTGGTGTTGTCGGCCTTGCTGGTGCGGCACGCACTCCAAGGGGTTTGAGATGTACATCCGCAAGGCACACCAACTGACCGATCAAGAGGCCATCCACGGGCTGGTGGCGGCCTATCCGCTGGGCGCCTGGGTCTGCCAGGGTGCGGGTGGGCAGTTGATCGCCAACCACATTCCCTTTGTGCTGGACCGCAGCCTGGGGCCGCAGGGCACGCTGGTGGGGCATGTGTCGCGCGCCAACGGGGTCTGGCGCGAGCTGGCGGCGGGCCGCCCGTCGGTGGTGATGTTTCAGGGGCCACAGGCCTACATCACGCCGGGTTGGTATCCGGGCAAGGCGGCGCACGGCAAGGTGGTGCCCACCTGGAACTACGCCGTGGTGCATGCGCATGGCGTGGCCCGGGCGGTGGAAGACGCCGACTGGCTGCTGGTCATGCTGAACCGCCTCACCCAGGCGCAAGAGGCGGCGCAGGCCACGCCCTGGCAGGTGGCCGATGCGCCCAAACCGTATATCGACGCGCTGTTGCGCGGCATCGTGGGCATTGCGATCCCCGTGGATAGCCTGGAGGCCAAGCTCAAGGCCAGTCAGGACGAGGCGCCCGAGGACCGGCTGGGCACGGTGGCCGGGCTGGCGCAGATGCCCGGCGACACGGCCCGGTGCATGGGCGAGTGGGTGAAGCGGGCCGCCGATGCCGACGCGCTTTAGCCGCTACCTGCACAACCGCTGGCCCATCGCGCTGGTGGGGCTGGCGTTCATCGTCATCGGGGTTGGCGTGGCCGACTGGGGTGTCTGGGTGTCCCATGGCCGCATCGCCTCACACCCGCCCACCTCGGTGCTCGTCGGTCCGGCCACCCGCTGGGTGGCGGCCAGCCTGGTGTGTGCGGGCGTTGCGCTGCTGGGCGTGCTGTGGCCGCGCCGGGGTGTGGTGGCCGCGTGGATGGCGGTCTGGCTGGCGCTGGCCGTGGGGCTCAACTTTGTTGAGCCCGTGGTGTGCAAGCCAATCGACGCGCAGACCCGTTTGTGTCAATAGGTCATCGCTGTAACGATGGTTACGGCAAATAGCCGGCAGTTGCGGCATTGTTGGCAGGATTAGACCGCCCAACCCTTTGTTACGGCCAGGATACAGAAAGAGCCAAGTGAGGCTCCGATAGCGAGGGCACGCCGCCTGCCGGCCCCCCTTTCAGTCTCGGAGTCCCTCATGGTCCTGACCCACACCTCGTTCCGCCCCTCGAAGGGTTTCAAACTGGCCGCGCTGGCGTTTGCCGCGCTGCTGACGGCTTGCGGTGGCGGCAAGGAGTCGGCCGGTGACGAGCCCAGCGTGGCCGCCGACGGGCGCCGTGGGGCGCTGGCTGTCCAGCAACCCACCACCCGGGCCGACGCGTTCCGCCTGCTGACCCAGGCCACGTTCGGCCCCACGGCGGCCGACATCAGCCGCGTGCAGTCCATCGGCGCCACCGCCTGGATCAACGAACAACTGGCCATGCCGGCGCAAGACGTGCACCGCGCGCGCTGGCTGGCCACCGACGCCGAGGTCAAGAAGACCAATGCCGACGCCTCGGCCGGCACCAACGACATCACCTCGTCCATCTACCAGCAAGGCCTGCAGGCGCAAGACCAGTTGCGCCAGCGCGTCAAGCTGGCGCTGTCGGAGATCTTCGTTGTCTCCACCAACGAGCTGTCGTCGTACCGCGCCGAGGCGGCCGCCTCGTACTACGACATGCTGGGCCGCAACGCCTTGGGCAATTTCCGCAACCTGCTGGAGGGCGTGGCCACCCACCCGGCCATGGGCATCTACCTGTCGCACATGCACAACCAGCCGGCCGACCCCGCCACCGGCCGCCAGCCCGACCAGAACTTTGCCCGCGAGGTGATGCAGCTGTTCTCCATCGGTCTGGTGCAGCTCAACCCCGACGGTACGGCCAAGCTGGTGGGCGGCCAGCCGGTTGCCACCTACGAGCAGGACGACGTGGCCGGCATGGCCTCGGTGTTCACCGGCTGGTCGTGGGCCGGCCCCGACACCAGCAAGGGCCGCTTCTTTGGCGGCGGCGGCAACCCGGGCTATGTCGATGCCAACCGCTACGGCCTGCCCATGCAGGGCTATGCGCAATACCACGCCACCACGCTCAAGGAGTTTCTGGGCACCCAGGTGGCCCCGCAAGGCACGCCCAACCCGGGCGCCAGCGTCAAGGTGGCGCTGGACACCTTGTTCAACCACCCCAACGTGGGCCCTTTCATCGGCCGCCAACTGATTCAGCGCCTGGTCACCAGCGCCCCCAGCCCCGCCTACGTGGGCCGGGTGGCGGCGGCCTTTGACAACAACGGCAAGGGCGTGCGCGGCGACATGCAGGCCGTGGTGCGCGCCATCCTCACCGATGCCGAGGCGCGCGACCCCGCCATCGCCGGCGGCGAGCGCTACGGCAAGGTGCGCGAGCCCGTGCTGCGCCTGACGGCCTGGCTGCGCGCCTTCAACGCCAAGAGCGACAGCGGCCGCGTGCTGATGACGCCCACCGACGAGGCCTCCTACGGCCTCAACCAGACCCCGCTGCGCAGTGGGTCGGTGTTCAACTTCTACCGGCCCGGCTTTGTGCCGCCGGGCGGCGAGGCCGACGCGGCGCGCATGACGCTGCCCGAAATGCAGATCACCGACGAGGCCAGCATCGCCGGCTACGCCAACTACATGATGGGCGCGGTGCAGCGCGGCGTGGGCCCGCGCGGCCTCAACGGCATGGGCGCGCGGCCCGATCTGCAGCCCAACTACAAGGCCGAGATGGCCGCCGCCGAAGACCCCAGGAAGCTGGTCAACCTGGTGCTGCCCAAGCTGCTGCCCGCCATGCCCTCGGTCAGCCTGCAAAACCAGATCGTCGCCGCCGTTCAGGCCCAGACCATTCCGCCCAAGCGGGCCGACAACAGCAATGCCAAAGCGCGTGAGAACGCCATGGCCCGCCGCGTGCAGACCGCCATCCTGCTGACCCTGGTCAGCCCCGAATTCCTCGTCCAGAAATGAGCCCCGCCATGTTCAGCAACGCTTCTTCGATCTCCCGCCGTGAACTCCTGCGCCGCACCAGCGCGCTGGCCGTGGCCGGCCCCGCCGCCGGCGGCCTGGGCTTGAACCTGGCCGCCATGGGCAACGCCGCCGCCGCCCCCGCCACGGGCTACAAAGCCCTGGTCTGCATCTTCCTGTACGGTGGCAACGACCACTACAACACCGTGCTGGCCACCGACGGCAGCTCGTGGGAGGCCTACGGCGCCGAGCGCGGCAGCCCGGCAGAGGGCATCGCCCTGGCGGCGCCAGGCGTCTCGCCCAGCGGCAGCGGCACGCTGCACCAGCGCCTGGGCGGCGTGCTGCCCATCAACCCGGTCACGGCCCAGGCCGGCCGCAGCTTTGCGCTGCACCCCAGCGCCGGTGCGCTGCGCGACCTCTTTGGCAACAAGCGCCTGGCCGTGGTGTCCAACGTGGGCAACCTGCTGGGCCCCACCACCAAGGCCGACTACGTCAACCGCACGGCCCGCCGGCCGGGCAAGCTCGGCTCCCACAACGACCAGCAGTCGGTGTGGCAGAGCGGCGGCGTCGAAGGCGCCACGCGCGGCTGGGGTGGGCGCTACATGGACTTGCTGCTGGCGGGCAACCAGAGCGCCATGTTCAGCGCCGTCAGCATCAACGGCAACGCCGTCTGGCTGCCCGGCAAGACCACGCGGGCCTACCAGCTCGCGCCCACCGGCCCGGTGCGCGTGGGCGCGGGCGACGGCACCGTCTACGGCTCGGCGGCAGTGGCCGCGCGCATGCAGACCATCATGCAGTCCGCCCGCGACAACCGCCTGATCGAGCGCGAGCATGCCAGCGTCTCGCAGCGCAGCTACAGCGCCACCGCCCAGCTGGGGGGGCTCTACCCGGCGCCCAACGCCGGCCCCTGGGGCAGCAAAGACCAGGCCATGATCGACCCGCTGCTGCAATACCGCGACCCGGTGACGCGCCAGAACACCTTCAGCCCGCTGGCCCACCAGCTCCAGGCCGTGGCCCGCACCATAGCCGTGCGCAGCGCGCTGGGCATGAGCCGGCAGGTGTTTTTTGTGGGCCTGGGCGGCTGGGACACCCACGACGACATGGCCGAGCGCCATGCCATCCTGATGGCCCAGCTGGCGCATGGCATGCAGTACTTCGACCGCACGCTGACCCAGATGGGTGTGGACAAAGACGTGACCACCTTCACCATGAGCGAGTTCGGCCGCGCGCTGACCAGCAACGGCGACGGCTGTGACCACGGCTGGGGCAGCCACCATTTCGTCATGGGCGGCGCCGTCAAGGGCGGCGACATCTACGGGCGCTTCCCGGTCTACAGCAGCACCGACGGCCAGGGCCGCTTCCTCAGCGACGACTTGCTGGACAACGGCCAGTCGCTGCCCGCGCAGAGCGTGGACCAGTACGCGGCCACGCTGGGCAGCTGGTTCGGCGTCTCGGACAGCGACCTCAACCTGGTGCTGCCCAACCTGACCCAATGGCAGTCGTCCAAGCGCAACCTGGGCTTCATGGCATAGTTGTTGACAATCGGCGGCATATCGACAATCAATCCAATTGATATGCCACCGCATCTAACATAGAGGCTTCTGCACACCCCAAGGAGCCTCTTTCATGTCGCTGATCAACACCAAAGTCCAGCCGTTCACGGCCCAAGCCTTCCACAACGGCAAGTTTGAGGAAGTCACCGAGAAAAACCTGTCGAACGGCAAGAACTGGTCGGTCGTGATCTTCATGCCGGCCGCGTTCACCTTCAACTGCCCGACCGAGATCGAAGACGCCGCCGAGCACTACGCCGAGTTCCAGAAGGCCGGTGCCGAGGTCTACATCGTCACCACCGATACCCACTTCAGCCACAAGGTCTGGCACGAAACCAGCCCGGCCGTGGGCAAGGCCAAGTTCTTCCTGGTGGGCGACCCCACCCACAAGCTGACCCGCGCCTTTGACGTGCACATCGACGAAGAAGGCCTGGCGCTGCGCGGCACCTTCGTCATCGACCCCAGCGGCACCATCAAGACGCTGGAAGTGCACTCCAACGAGATCGCCCGCGACGTCACCGAGACCGTGCGCAAGCTCAAGGCCGCCCAGTACACCGCCAGCCACCCCGGCGAAGTCTGCCCGGCCAAGTGGAAAGACGGCGAGAAGACGCTCAAGCCCTCGCTGGATCTGGTCGGCAAGATCTAAGCCCCACAGCCACCGCGACACGCCGGACGGCGACAGGGCGTCTGCCCTGCCGTCCGGCTTTTTTACGCCCCCATGCCCAGAAAGCCCACCATGCTCGACGACGATCTGAAAGCCCAACTCGCTGCCTACCTGGAGCGCGTGACCCTGCCCTTCGAGATGGTGGCCTCACTGGACGCGGGAGAGAAATCCGCCGAGTTGCGCGAGCTGCTGCAGGACATTGCCGCCATGAGCGACAAGATCACGCTGCGGCTCGACGGCGACGACGCCCGCAAGCCCTCATTCACCGTGCAGCGCACGGGCAGCCAGACCAGCCTGCGCTTTGCCGCCATTCCGCTGGGCCACGAGTTCACCTCGCTGGTGCTGGCGCTGTTGTGGACGGGCGGCCATCCGCCCAAGATCGAGGCCGACACGCTGGAGCAGGTCAAGGCGCTGGACGTGGACCTCGACTTCGAGGTCTATATGAGCCTGTCCTGCCACAACTGCCCCGACGTGGTGCAGGCGGTGACGCTGATGGCCATCTACAACCCGCGCATCAAGGCCACCATCATCGACGGCGGCCTGTTCCAGAGCGAGATCGACGCGCGCGAAATCATGGGTGTGCCCGCGCTCTTCCTCAATGGCGAGATGATCCATTCGGGCCGCATCAGCGTCGAAGAGCTGCTGCAAAAAGTGGACACCGGCGCGGCCCGGCGCGAGGCCGCCAAGCTCAGCGCCCGCGCGCCCTACGACGTGCTCATCGTTGGCGGCGGCCCGGCCGGCGCAGCGGCGGCCGTTTACGCGGCGCGCAAAGGCATCCGCACCGGCCTCGTGGCCGAGCGCTTCGGCGGCCAGGTCAACGACACGCTGGAGATCGCCAACTACCCCGGCGTGCCCGAGACCGACGGCCCCAGATACGCCGCCGCGCTGGAGCAGCATGTGCGCGCCTACGAGGTGGACCTGATCAACAGCCAGCAGGTGGCCGAACTGGTGCCGGCGGCCGAGCCCGGCGGCCTGATCACCGTCAAGCTCGCCAACGGCGGCCAGTTGCAAGGCCGCACCGTCATCCTTGCCACCGGTGCGCGCTGGCGCAACGTGGGCGTGCCCGGCGAGCAGGAGTACAAGACCAAGGGCGTGGCCTACTGCCCCCACTGCGACGGCCCGCTGTTCAAGGGCAAGGACGTGGCCGTGATTGGCGGCGGCAACTCCGGCGTCGAGGCCGCCATCGACCTGGCCGGTCTGGTCAAGCATGTGCACGTGGTCGAGTTCATGCCCGAGCTCAAGGCCGACGCCGTGCTGGTCAGGAAGCTGCACAGCCTGCCCAACGTCACCGTGCACACCAACAAGCAGACCACCGAGATTCGCGGCGAGGGCGGCAAGGTCAGCGGTCTGGACTTCAAGTGCCGCAAAGCGGGCACCGAGACCCAGGTGCCGCTGGAAGGCGTGTTCGTGCAGATCGGCCTGGTGCCCAACACCGAGTGGCTGGGCAGCGTGGTCGAGCGCAGCCGGTTCGGTGAAATCGTCATCGACGCCCGGGGCGCCACCAACGTCCCCGGCGTGTTTGCGGCGGGCGACTGCACCATCGTGCCCTACAAGCAGATCGTCATCTCGGCCGGCGCCGGCGCGACGGCGGCGCTGTCGGCCTTCGACCACCTGATCCGCACCAGCGTGCCGGCGTAATACGGCCTCGCAATCAAGGCGCTAACTTCGTTGCATCGCCTTGCCGTGCTACAGCACTGTCTGCGGCTCCGCGCCTTGTTATCACCTTGATTGCGAAGCCGTATAAGCCCCTGACCTCAGGGCGTGGTGGGGCGGCTCGACCGCCTCAGCAGCCACACCAGCACCAGCAGCGGCGCCGCCAGCAGCACGCCCAGGCCCGACACCAGCAGCAGCGGCACGCCCAGGCCCAGCAGCAAGGCCAGGGCCACGCCCATCAGGCACAGCGGCACCGTCACCGACACCACCAACCCGGCCACGGCCAGCCCCACGCCCAGGGCCAGCCACTCGGCCCAGCCCAGTTGGTGCACGGTCATGGCCTGATTGCCGAACTCGAAGATGGCCGCATCGGCCGGGGCCAGCGTCCAGGCCAGCGCCAGACCCGCCGCCACGCACAGCAAGACAAAGCCTGCGGCCAGGCCGAACAGCCATTTGAGGCAGGTGGTGAAGATCTTCATCGGGGGGGCTCCTGTTGCGATGGCGCCCACTCTAGGTCGCACGCTTCAGGTCACCCAGCGGTTTGCGACGCGCCGTCGTGCGCGCCGACGGATGGCCGCTCCGGCCGATGGCCGCTTCAGGGCGCCTCGGGCAGCACCACCATGCCGTCGGCATCGGCGCACAGCCACTCGCCCGGGTGCAGCCAGAACCCATGCAGGTGCAGCGGCACGTCCGCCAGCCCTTGACCCTTGCGGTCGGTGGGCATGGGGCAGGCGGCCAGCGCGCGGATGAACAGGGGCACGGCCGCCAGTTCGGCCACGTCGCGCACGGCGCCATGCACCACGAGGCCGGCCCAGCCGTTTTGGTGCGCGGCCACGGCCAGGTTGCCGCCCACCAGCGCGCGGCGCAGGCTGGCGCCGCCATCCACCACCAGCACGCGGCCCTGGCCGGGCGACTGCACGGCCTCGCGCACGCGCGAGTTGTCGTCCAGGCATTGCACGGTGGCGATGCGACCCGCACCGGCCACCGCACCACCAAAGTCGCGGTAGACCGGCGGCAGCACGCGCAGCAGGCCGTCGGCGCGGTCTTTGTGGGCGTCGCAGAGGTCGCAGGTGCCCACGCGCTTAACCCGCCTGCACCCGCTGCGTCAGGTGGGCCAGGGCTTCTTCCACCTGGTCGATCAGCACCAGGCACAGATCGCCCGGGGTCAGCCGCTCCAGCGCGAGGTCGATGGCGGCGAACTCGCCCATCACCTCATCCACGCGCTGGGTGCGCGGGGCCCGCTCGAGGCCCTGGCGCAGCAGGCCCAGCACCTCGCCGTCGGCGCGGCCGCGCTGGCAGGCGTCCTGGTAGAGCACCACCTCGTCAAAGGCCTCACCCAGGATTTGCGTCATCTCACGGATGTCTTCGTCGCGGCGGTCGCCCGCCCCGCTGATGACCACGCTGCGGCGCTGGCCCGGCATGGCGGCCACGGCGGTCACCAAGGCGCGCATGGCGTCGGGGTTGTGGCCGTAGTCGGCAATGACGGTGGCGCCGCGATGCTCCATCACGTTGAAGCGGCCGGGCACGCCGTGGGTGTCGCTGGTGAAGCTGGCCAGGCCGGCGCGGATGGCGTCCCAGTGCAGGCCCACGCCCCAGGCAGCGGCCACGGCGGCCATGGCGTTTTCGACCTGGAACGGGATGCTGCCGCCGCGCGTCAGCGGCACGCCCTGCAGCGACACGCTGTCGCGCCACTGGCCTTCGGCGGCCACCAGATGGCCGTCGTCCACGTAGATGCAGCGTCCGCCCTGGGCGCGGTGGGTGACCAGCAGCGGGTGGTGGCGGTCGGCGGCAAAGAAGATCACGCCCCCGGTGGCGGCCGGCGCCATGGCCGCCACATGGGGGTCGGTGGCGTTGAGCACGGCGTAGCCGGTGGGCGCCACGTTCTGCACGATGACGCGCTTGAGCACGGCCAGCTCGTCCACCGTGGTGATGTAGTTCAGGCCCAGGTGGTCGCCGGCGCCGATGTTGGTGACCACCGCCACCTGGCAGCGGTCGAACCCCAGCCCTTCGCGCAGCACGCCGCCGCGCGCGGTCTCGAAAACGGCGGCATCCACGTCGGGGTGCAGCAGCACGTTGCGCGCGCTCCTGGGGCCCGAGCAGTCGCCGCTGTCGATCTGGCGGCCCGCCACGTGCACGCCATCGGTATTGGTCATGCCCACGCGCAGACCGCTGGCCGCAAACAGGTGGGCAATCAGGCGCGCCGTGGTGGTCTTGCCGTTGGTGCCGGTGACGGCCACCACCGGGATGCGCCCGTCGTCGCCGGCGGCGAACAGGTGGTCGATGGCTGCCTCGCCCACGGGCCGACCCTTGCCGAACGAGGGATTGAGGTGCATGCGCAGGCCCGGCGCGGCGTTGACTTCGACGATGCCGCCGCTTTGCTCCTCGAAGGGGCGCGACAGCGTCTCGCAGACGGCGTCCACGCCGCAGATGTCCAGCCCCACCATGCGCGCCGCGTCCACCGCACGGGCGGCCACGTCGGCGTGGACCTCGTCGGTCACGTCGGTGGCGGTGCCGCCGGTTGAGAGGTTGGCGTTGTTGCGCAAGATGATGCGGCGGCCCTTTTCGGGCACCGAGTCGGGCGTCTGGCCTTGCAGCTCCAGCCGCGCGATGGCGATGTCGTCGATGCGGATCTTGGTCAGCGAGGTGGCGTGGCCGTCACCTCGGCGTGGGTCCTGGTTGACCAGGTCCACCAGCTGGCGCACGGTGTGCACGCCGTCGCCCACCACCAGCGGCGGTTCGCGCCGCGCCGCAGCCACCAGCTTGTTGCCGATGACCAGCAGCCGAAAGTCGCTACCCGGCAAAAAGCGCTCGACCATCACCGTGCCATAGGCCTCTGCGGCACGGTAGGCGAACTCCAGGTGTTCGCGGCTGACGATGTTGACGGTGACGCCCTTGCCCTGGTTGCCGTCCTGCGGCTTGACCACCACGGGCAGGCCGATTTCGCGTGCGGCCTCCCAGGCGTCTTCCACGCTGGCCACCGGGCGGCCCAGCGGCACCGGCACGCCGGCGGCACGCAGCAGGTTTTTGCACAGGTCTTTGTCCTGCGCCAGCGATTCGGCAATGGCGCTGGTGGAGTCCACCTCGGCGGCCCAGATGCGGCGCGCGCGCGAGCCCCAGCCCAGTTGCACCAGCGAGCCGCTGGTCAGGCGCTTGAAGGGGATGCCGCGCGCCACCGCCGCCTGCACGATGCAGCCGGTGGACGGGCCCAGGCGCACGTCCTCGTCGAGCGCACGCAGCCGGGCCACCACGGCTTCGGCGTCGAACGGGGCGTCGGCGCGGGCCGCGGCAATCAACTGCTCGGCCGCTTCCAATGCGGCACGGCCCACCTCTTCTTCACCGAACTCCACCACCACCTGGTAGACACCGGCCTCCAGCGTGGGGGCGGTGCGGCTGAAGGTGACCTGGCTGCCGGCCTGGTTCTGCAGCGCCAGCGTCACCAGCTCCAGCATATGGGCCAGCGAAGTCTGGTCGGGCGGTCGGCGCAGCAGGCCCAGCTCGGGCAGCCGCGCGCGCAGCCGCTGCTCGAAGCCGGGCAGGGTGGTCAGCGACACCTCGTCGGCCGAGCAGGTTACGACGGCCTGCACCGCCGTCTGCCGGCTCCACAGATTGGGGCCCCTCAAAGCACGAATACGAGAAATATCCATATCAGTTCTTACTCAGCTGCGTGTAGTCCGCAATGCATGCCGCAACGCCAACCCAGCGACTGCCGTGGATCCGGCTTCGCCGGTCCACCAGCAGTGCCCCCTTGAGGGGGCGCGATCTGCGATCGCGTAGGGGGTGGTCCATATCAGGCGTCAGGGGCAAAGGTGTCGAGGCCGGCGGCGATCAGCTCGGGCGTGATGCCAAACGCCCAGGCCGCCGCCATGGCGGCCAGCAACGCCTGCATCCAGCCGCTGTCGCCGGGCCGGCCTTGCCGCTCGGCCAGTGCGGCCAGATTGAGCGGCCGGGCGTCCAGGCCCGGGGCATGCCAGCGGGCCACCCCGGCCTCCAGCAGCACCGCGCGGCCACCATGGGCCAGGTGCTGGGCCAGCTCGGGCGCCACGGGCTGTGCGGTGTCGGCAAAGAACACCACCTCGCCGTCGCACAACTCGGCCATCTCGGCGATGCGCATTTCGTTGCCGCTGAGCACGCCCACGCCTTCGGTCAGCACCACGTCGATCTGGGTGCGCAACACCTTGAACATGGGCTCGGCGTCGAACACGTCGTGGCGGGCCAGGTCGGCCCAGCCATCCAGGTCGGTGACCACGCCCACCTGGCAGCGGTCGTAGGGCAGGCCGTTGTCGAGGATGAGTTTGGGGCCGTTCTCGAACACCGCTGCCTGCGCATCGCGGTTCATCAGCACACGGTGGCTGGCCTCCCAGTACTGGCGGCCGGCCGGCTCGATGCGGCGGCTGCCCAGGTAGAGGCCGTCGGCGCAGGCCAGCGCCGTGGCCCGGCCCGAGAGGTGGATCAGCCAGGCCACGGCCCGCGCGATGGCGGCGGTGTGCCGCGTGCCGGCCACGCCCACGATGGGGATGCGGCCCACGGCCGTGGCCGCTTCGTCGCTGGGGAACAGGTGCTCGACGATGGCCTGGCCCACCGGCCGGGGCTGGCCCTCGGCGGGCTTGAGGTGCATCAGCAACCCGGGCCCGGCATTGACCTCGACCACCGCGCCGCCCTGGGGTGCGAGCGGGCGGCCGATGTCGTCGGCCACCAGGTCGATGCCGGCGATGTCCAGCCCCAGCGCGCGGGCGGCCAGGCCGGCCAGAAACGCCACGTCGGGGTGCACCTCGTCGGTGCAGTCGATGGCCACGTTGCCATTGCGCTGCACCAGCACCTTGCGCCCGGCTTCGGGCACGCTGGCGGCCGTCAGGCCTTGCCGCTGCAGATCGAGCTGGATGACCTCGTCGGCATCGACGGCCAATCGCGCCAGCGGGAAGTCCTCGTTGACACCGCGGCGCGGATCGATGTTGATCTGCGCGTCGATCAGCTCGGCCACCGTGCGGCGGCCGTCGCCGGTGATCCAGGCGTCTTCGCCGCGCGCGGCGGCCACCAGCCGGCCGCCCACCACCAGCAGGCGGTGCTCGTGGCCGCGCACATAGCGCTCGACGATGACCTCGCTGCCGTGCAGCCGCGCCAGCTCGTAGGCCTTGTGCACGTCGGCCTCGGTGCGCAGGTCCAGTGCCACGCCGCGCCCGTGGTTGCCGTCGCTGGGCTTGACCACCACCGGCAGGCCGATGTCTTCGGCCGCGTCCCAGGCGGCGGCGGGGCTGTCCACCACCTGACCTTCGGGAATGGGCACGCCGCAGGCCTGCAACAAGGTTTTGGTCAGGTCTTTGTCGCTGGCGATGTTCTCGGCGATGGCGCCGGTCAGGTCGGTCTCGGCCGTCCAGATGCGGCGCTGGGCGCCGCCGTAGCCCAGTTGCACCAGGTTGCCGTCGTTGAGCCGGATGTGGGGGATGTGGCGGTCGGTGGCGGCGGCCACGATGCAGGCCGTCGAGGGGCCCAGGTAGCTGTCGTCGATGACCTCGCGCACGGCCGTCACGGCGGCCGCCACGTCAAACGGGCGGTCATTCAACACCGCCTCCAGCAGCGCATGGCCTTGCGCCAGGGCGGCGCGGCCGACGGCCTCGTCGCGGGCGCGGAACACCATGCGGTAGACGCCGCGCCGTGAGGTGCTGCGCGTCTGACCAAAACCCGTGGGCATGCCGGCCAGATTCAGCAGCTCGATGACGCAGTGCTCCAGGATGTGGCCGGCCCAGGTGCCCGCCTCCAGCCGCTGCAAAAAGCCGCCGCGCTCGCCCACGCCGCAATGGTGTTCGGCCAGCGCGGGCAGCAGCGCCAGCAGCCGCGCATTGAAGCCGGGCAAGGCATTGGATGGATGGTCTTCCAGTTGCCCCAGATCCAGCCAGACCTCCATGGCGGAGCGGTAGGTCCAGATGTTGGGGCCACGCAGAAAGGTGATGCGCTCAAGCGCAATGTGAAACGAGGGTTCGCTCATGACATTGATGATTGCATGAAAATGGGCTTCGCCGCCCGGAGACACTGCCGTTGACCACCGCCATCGCTGCCCCCCCATCCGCCCCGCCCGCATTGCCGCTGGCTGCCGACGAAGCCCTGCAGGCACGCTGCCCACTGGATCTGGATGGCGAGCTGCGCTTTGCCCCGGGTGAGTTGGTGCTGACCAGTCAGCGCCTGCTGCATTGGCAGGCGGGTGCCGCCGACTGGCAGGCGGTGACGCTGGTCGTGGGTGATGAACTGCGGCACACCGACCACGCCGGCGTGGGCACACTGACGCTGGTCTCGGACGGCGTGCGCCGCGCCACCTGGCACCACACGCTGGCCGTCAGCGTGCCGGTGCTGCGGCTGATCAAGCGCGCCGAGGTGGTGCTGGCCGCACTGGCCCACCCGGGCGACGCGCCGCTGGCGGCCGACGGGGTGGCGCGCTGCCCCTCATGCCAGGCCCCGCTGCCACCCGACAGCGACGAATGCGCGCTGTGCGACCGCGAGGCCGAGGCGCCACCCTCGACCTGGGTGCTGCTGCGCCTGGGCCGCTTTGCCAAGCCGTATTCGGGCATGTTGCTGAGCGGTTTTCTGTTGACGCTGGCCGCCACGGCGGCCGGACTGGTGCCGCCCTACCTGACCATTCCGCTGATGGACGACGTGCTGATCCCGTTCCAGAACGGCCAGCAGATCGAGGTCAGCAAGGTGCTGTGGCTGCTCAGCGGCCTGCTGGGCGCGGCGCTGGTGGCCTGGGCGCTGGGCTGGGCGCGCACCTGGATCCTGGCGCTGGTGTCCGAGCGCATTGCAGCCGACCTGCGCGTCACCGCCTTCGAGCACCTGCTGGGCCTGTCGCTGGACTACTTCGGCTCCAAGCGCACCGGCGACCTGCTGGCGCGCATCGGCTCGGAGACCGATCGCATCTCGGTGTTCCTGAGCCTGCATGCGCTGGACTTCGCCACCGACGTGCTGATGATCACCATGACGGCCATCATCCTGTTCTCCATCAACCCCTGGCTGGCGCTGGCCACGCTGGTGCCGCTGCCCTTCATCGCCTGGATGATCCACCTGGTGCGCGACCGGCTGCGCACCGGTTTCGAGAAGATCGACCGCGTCTGGGGCGACGTGACCAACGTGCTGGCCGACACCATTCCCGGCATCCGCGTGGTCAAGGCGTTTGCGCAGGAAAAGCGTGAAGCCGATCGCTTTCGCGACGCCAACCGCCAGAACCTGGAGGTCAACGACCGCCTGAACAAGACCTGGAGCCTCTTTACCCCCACCGTCACGCTGCTGACCGACCTGGGGCTGCTGGTGGTCTGGGGCTTTGGCATCTGGTTGATTGCCCACAGCCAGATCACCGTGGGTGTGCTGACGGCCTTCCTGGCCTACATCGGCCGCTTCTATGGCCGGCTCGACTCCATGAGTCGCATCGTCAGCGTCACCCAGAAAGCCGCTGCCGGTGCCAAGCGCATCTTCGACATCCTGGACCACCAGTCCAACGTGCCCGAACCCGCGCAGCCCGTGCCCACCGGCCAGTTGCGCGGCGGCATCCTGATGGAGGACATCGCGTTTCGCTATGGCAACCGGGGCGTCATCCAGGGGCTCAACCTCACCATCCGCCCCGGCGAGATGATTGGCCTGGTGGGCCACAGCGGCTCGGGCAAGAGCACGCTGGTCAACCTGATCTGCCGCTTCTACGACGTGACGGGCGGCGCCATCCGTGTCGATGGCACCGACATCCGCCGCTTCGGCGTGGCCGACTACCGCCGCCACATCGGCCTGGTGCTGCAAGAGCCCTTCCTCTTTTACGGCACGGTGGCCGAGAACATCGCCTACGGCAAGCCCGACGCCACGCGCGAGGAAATCGTCGCCGCCGCCCGCGCCGCGCACGCCCACGACTTCATCCTGCGCCTGCCGCAGGGCTACGACTCGCTGGTGGGCGAGCGCGGCCAGGGGCTGTCGGGCGGTGAGCGCCAGCGCATCAGCATCGCCCGCGCGCTGCTCATCAACCCGGCCCTGCTCATCCTCGACGAGGCCACCTCGGCGGTGGACACCGAGACCGAGAAGGAAATCCAGAAAGCGCTGGACAACCTGGTCAAGGGCCGCACCACCATCGCCATCGCCCACCGCCTCTCCACGCTGCGCAAGGCCGACCGGCTGGTGGTCATGGACCGTGGCCGCGTGGTCGAGGTCGGCCCGCACGACCAGCTCATCGCCGCGCGCGGCGCCTACTGGCGGCTGTACGAGGCCCAGGTTCGCCAGGGCGGCGACAGCGACGACGACTTGTTCGAGCGCGCCGGCGTGCTGCTGGCCGCCAACCTGCCCCAGCCCTCAGCCCACAGCACCAGCCTATGAGCCATACCCTGACCGAGAACGCGCTGGGCCAGTTGGTGCTCACCACCGCCGATGGCCATGCGCACGTGGGCGTGGTGCCGGTGCGCGCCTTTCCGCTGCACGAGCCCGAGCATCACCTGGCGCTGGTGGGCGAGGGCGGCAAGGAGCTGGTCTGGATTGCGGCGTTGGCCAGCCGCCCCCAGGCCGAGCAGGCCTTGCTGCGCCGGGCGCTGGCGGCCCGCGAGTACATGCCCGAAATCCGCCGCATCGTGGCCGTCTCCACCTTTGCCACGCCCAGCCGCTGGCAGGTCGAAACCGACCGTGGCCCGACCGAGCTGGTGCTCAAGGTGGAGGAAGACATCCGCCGCCTGGACGGGCGGCGGCGCCTGCTCATCACCAGCGACCTGGGGCTGGTGTTCCACATCCCCGATGCGACGGCGCTGGACCGGCAGTCGAAGAAGTTTCTGGAGCGGTTTCTGTAGTCGCGGCTCCCGCCGCCCGCGCTCAGCGCACCACCAGCACCGGCACCTTGCTGCTGGCCATCACCTTGTTGGTGACCGAGCCCATGACCAGGCCGGCCAGCGCGCCGTGGCCATGGGCGCCCATGACCAGCAGGTCGTAGCCGCCGGCATCGGCCAGCCTGGCGATGGTTTCGCCGGCCGAGCCCACCTTGACCACCGGCCTGGCCTCCACGCCGTGGCGGGCCAGGAACTTGACCACCGGGTTCAACACCTTGTCGGATTCCTCACGGTAATAGATCTCCACCGCCTCCTTGCCGGCGGCGGCGCGGGCGCGGGCGGGCAGTTGGGTGGGCACGGTCAGGGCCGTGAACTGGTGGCGGCCATCCAGCCAGTCGTGGGTGGCCAGGTAGGCCAGCATTTTCTTGGTGTAGGGGCTGCCATCGACGGCAAGCAGGATGTTCATCAGTCAAATCTCCAATCGGGTTGTGCCGAGTCTAGCTGTCGAAACCCCTGTTGCTCGGCGCATCACCGGCAGGCGACGCGCCCAGAATCAAGTCATGGTTTCCATGCAAGGCATCCCATCGGTGTTGATCGCCAAGAACGAGTCCTGGGTTCGCAAACAGGCTCAGGCCCTGGTTCGGCACCTGCCCGCCAATGTTGAGCGGGCCGATCTGATCCAGGTGGGTTTGATTGCGGTCGCCCAGGCGGCCGTGAGCTTCGAGTGGGAGGGCGACCGCGACTCGGACGCTGCCCAGGAGGCGTTTGTGCGCTATGCGCGCATGCGCGTCAAGGGTGCCATGCTCGACGAGCTGCGGCAGATGGACTTTCTGACGCGCGGCGAGCGGCGCAAGATCAAAGTGATCCAGATTGCCCGCGAGCGGCTGCGCGCCGAGCTGGGCCGCGAGCCCGGCCTGGGCGCGCTGGCGGCGCGCACCAAGCTGGGTCAGGATGAAATCAGCGAGTTGCTGCAGGCCGACCGCTATGGCCGCCACCAGCAATTGCTGGACGGCGATGGCGAAGACGACGACGGCCAGCGCCATCATCCGGCCACCGCGCAGGAAGAGGTCGAGGCGCGCGTGGACACCGCCATCGTCATGCGCCGGCTGGAGCAGTTCTTTGCCGGCCTGCCCCAGCGCGAGCGCCAGGTCATCGACGCCTACCTGGGCGTGGGCCTGTCGCCGGTGGAGCTGGCCCGCAACCTCAAGGTATCGCCCTCGCGCGTCTCGCAGATCTACCACTCGGTGGTCAAGCGCGTGGCCGAGCATCTGGGCAACGCGCCACCCCGCCAGCGCGCCACCGACCAGGCCCGCGCCAAGCCGGCCGAGGCCGACATGGCCACGCTGATGCGCCTGCGCGAGCAGGAATTGCGCCAAAGCGGCGAGGGCGATTGGGGCGAGATGGTGGAGCAGGTGCTGTCCCCCTCGCCGCAGCCGACGACGGCGGCCAAGCCGCGCAAGCGCCCGGCCGAGGAGCGCATCGTCGTGGACATGAACACCCGCTGGGGCTAGGAGCGTGGGCGGCGGCGACAATGCCGCGCATGATCCGACCCGTCCTTGCGGCCACGCTGGCCGCCACGTTCAGCCTCGCGGCCTGCGCCCAAACCCGCGACGAAACCTGCCTGACCAGCCTGCGTGAGGCCGCGCGCGCCCAAGGCATGGCCCGCGCCGATGCCGAGCGCTTGACGCGCGGCTGGACGCCCGAATGGGCCGTGCTCGACAACCTGGACAACCAGCCCGAGTTCAAGACCCCGATCTGGGACTACCTGGCCGCGCTGGTGGACGACCAACGCATCGCCGATGGCCGTGCCCAACTGGCCGCGCACAAGGCCACGCTGGCCGACATCGAGCAGCGCTTCGGCGTGGACGCCGCCACCGTGGTGGCCGTCTGGGGCGTGGAGAGCAACTTTGGCCAGGTGCTGGGCGGGCGGCCCATCGTGGCCTCGCTGGCGGCGCTGGCCTGCGAGGGGCGCCGCCAGAGCTACTTCCGGGGCGAATGGCTGGCCCTGGCCAAGTTGATGGCGACGGGCGATCTGGACACCAGCGGCCCCGAGGGCGCCACCGCCATCAAAGGCTCCTGGGCCGGCGCGTTTGGCCAGACCCAGTTCATGCCCTCCACCTACCAGCGGCTGGCCGTGGACTTCGATGCCGACGGCCGCCGCGACCTCATCACCAGCACGCCCGATGCACTGGCGTCCACCGCCAACTTCCTGGTCAAGGGCGGCTGGCGCATGGGCCAGCCCTGGGGCTACGAGGTCAGGCTGCCCGCCGGCTTCGACGCCGGCGACGCCGGCCGGCGCGACAAGCAGCCGCTGGCCACCTGGGCCGCACGCGGCGTGACGCCCGTGGCCGGCGGCAAGCTCACCGGCGACGGGCCGGCCGCGCTGCTGCTGCCGGCGGGGCGCGAGGGGCCGGCGTTTCTGGTCTTGCGCAACTTCGACGTGATCTACGGCTACAACGCCGCCGAGAGCTATGCGCTGGCCATCGCCCACCTGGCCGACCGGCTGCGCGGCGGCGGTCCCTTCGCGGCGCCCTGGCCCACCGACGACGCCGGCCTCTCGCGCGCCGAGCGGCGCGAGGTGCAGACGCTGCTGGCCGCCCGTGGCCATGCCGTGGGCGCGCCCGACGGCCTGATTGGCCCGGCCACGCGCGCAGCGGTGCGCACCGAGCAGCAGGCGCGCGGCTGGCCGCAGGATGGCCGGCCGGGGCAGAAGCTGCTGCGCACCCTGCGCGCCGAGCCGGCGCCTGCAGCGGCGTCGGCTACTGCGCCTTGAACAACCCCTGAAAGTGGCGCGACACCGGCAGCCGCTCGTCGCGGCCGCGCAGGGTGAGCGTCATCACGCCCTCATCCACGCGGTGGGCGGCGGCAATGCAGGCCTGGTTGACGATGACGCTGCGGTGCACCTGCCAGAACCGCTCGGCATCGAGCTGGGCCAGCAACTCCTTGAGCGGGGTGCGGATCAGCGCCTCACCGTCGCCGTCGGCGCCTGACCAGACCACCCGCGTGTAGCGTGCGTCGGCCTCGAAATACACCACGTCTTCGGTGCGGATCAGCCGCACCTCGCGGCCCACGCTGGCCTGGATGGTGCGCAGCGGCGCCGGCCGGCGGGTCTGGCTGGCCAACTGGCCCAGCAGCGCCTGCAGGGCGGCGGCGTCCACGCTGGCCGGCTGGGCCAGCCGGCTCTTGAGGCGCGCCACCGTCTGCGCCAGCCGCTGCGGCTCCACGGGCTTCATCACATAGTCCAGCGCCCCGGCTTCGAACGCGGCCAGCGCGTGGTCGCCATAGGCGGTGACGAACACCACCTGGGTCTGCCCGCCGCCCTGGGCGATGCGCCGCGCCACCTCGATGCCCGTGAGGCCGGGCATCTGGATGTCCAGCAGGCAGACGGTGGGCTCGTGGGCCAGCCAGGCGTCCCAGGCATCGACGCCGTTGGCGCATTCGGCCACCACGTCAAGCTCGGGCCAGACCTGGCGCAGCGCGGTCAGCAACTGGGCGCGGGGGGCTTCTTCGTCGTCGGCAATCAGGGCGGTGGGGGCGGTGGTCATGGTGTCCAGGTCAAGGTGGCGGTGCAGCCGCCGGTGGGTGGGTTGGTCAGCGTGAGCCGGCCGCGCACGGCGGCCAGCCGGGCGCGGGTGTTGGCCAGGCCGTAGTGGCCTTGGGGCGCGGCGCCGTCGTCCAGCAGCTCGGGCGGGGCGCCGGGGCCGTCATCGGCCACGGTGGCGATGAGCTGCGTGCCCGCGCGCCGCACGGCCAGGGTCACCTGGCCGCCGTGCAGCAGCGCCTGTACGCCATGCTCGATGGCGTTCTCCACCAGCGTCAGCAGCACACCGGGCGGCAGCGAGGCGGTGGCCAACTCGGGCGGGATGGTGACCCGCCAGGCCAGCCGCGTGCCCAGCCGCGCCTGCATCACGGTCAGGTACTGGCGCACCGCCTCGCCCTCTTCGGCCAGTGACAGGCTGTCGCGGTCGAACAGCGGCAAGGTGGCGCGCAGGTAGCCGGTCAGCGCATCCAGCAGCGGCGCGGCGCGCACGTCCTGGGTGGCCACCCACTGCTGCAACGTGGCCAGTGCGTTGAACAGAAAGTGCGGCTGGATCTGTGCCGTGGCCAGCCGACGCGTCAGGGCCAGTGCCTTGGCCTGCTCGTCGGCCTCGCGCAGCCGCGCCAGCACATGCTGATGGCGATGGAGGATGACGAACCACAGCGTGAGCACGCCCATCACCAGCAGGGCGGTCGTCAGCCCCAGGGTCTGTTTGGCGAGCAGGTCCCGGCTGTGCAGCAGGCCCAACCCGGCGCCCGTGAGCAGCGGCAGCAGGTAGTAGGTCTTGCGCACCCACGGGTGGCTGGGGTCGCGCCAGGCCACGGCCATGGCGGCCAGGAGCACCGCCGTCACCGCCAGCACCAGGGCCGAGGCGTACCAGGGGTTGCCGGGCCCCAGCACCCACAGCAGCGCACCCACCAACGGCAAGGCGTTGAGCAGCGCGACCAGCCGCAGCGTCAGGTTGAGCGGCTCGGGCCGGGCGCGGGCCAGCTCCTCGGCCGTGAAGCGGCGCTTGGGCAGCCCCATGGCCAGCAGGCGCCAGTCGATGCGGTTCATGACAGGTTCCCGATGGCGACGTGCGCCACGGCACCGCCCGTTGCCCCCGGCACCAACATGAAGGTGGCGCGGGAGCCGAACGCGGCGGCCAGCCGGGCGCGGGTGTTGGCCAGGCCCGTGCCCTCGACCCAGCCCTCGGGCAGGCCGGCGCCGTCGTCGGCCACCGTCAGGTGCAGGGCGCCGGCCTCGCGCCAGGCGCGCAGCGTCAGCGTGCCGCCCGCCACCTGGGGCGCCAGGCCGTGCTCGATGGCGTTCTCCACCAGCGTCAGCACCAGGCCGGGCGGCAGCTCGAACGCGGCGCTGTCTGCCGCCATGTCGATCTGTATGCGCAGCCGCCCGCCCAGCCTCGCCTGCTGCACGGCCAGGTAGTGCCGCACCCAGGCCAACTCGTCGGCCAGGGTCACCATGGGCCGGGTGAACAATGCGGTGGCGCCGCGCAAAAAAGCCGTCAAGTCCCGCAGCAGGCCGCCGGCGCGGGCGTCGCCCGAGTCCACCCAATGCTGGACGGCGGCCAGGGTGTTGAACAGAAAGTGCGGCTGGATCTGCGCCTGCAGCGCATGCAGCCGGGCTTCGGCCAGCGCCTGGGCTTGCTGGGCGGTGTGCAGCGCCAGGGCCAGGCGGTGGCGGCGCAGCGCAGCCACGCCCCAGCTCAGGGTGAGCAACGGCAGCACCACCGCCGCCGCCACCAGCAGGCCGCGAGCCAGCACGTCGGGAGCCGGCAAGGCCCAGGCATCCGGCCGGTGGCGCAGCCATGTGCCCACGGCCACCCCCAGCAGGGCGGCCACCGTGGCCCACAACAGCGTGCGCGCGCCGCGCCGCCAGGTGAATTCCTGCGGTTTGAGCCAGGCGGCCAGGCACAACAACAACGGGCCGACCCACAGCATGGTGGCGACGACCATGGCCGCGACCCAGGGCAGGCCCAGCGCCCACAGCAGGGCCGTGCTGGCGGCGATGGCGAGACACAGCACCAGCCAGGCGATCAGCCCCTGCCCGCTGTACAGCCACAGATCGATGCGCTGCGCCTCCGCCCGCAAGGCCGGCTCCATGCGGTCGTAGTGCGGCTGCGCCCAGGTGAAGTAGCGCCGCTGCAGCCAGTTGGGGTGGGGGTGAATCATGCGGCGCAGTGTAGGCAGCGGCCCCGCCGCGCCGGGGCGGCGGGCGGCGAATGGCCGGCTGGGCTACATGGGCAGCGGGTTGCCGGCCACGAACGCACGCAGCTCGCCCGGCGCAAACGCCGTCCAGGCTTCGCCCTCGGTCAGCGGTTCGGTGGCGATGATGGCCACGCGGTCCTGGGGCGTGGTGTGCTGGGCAAAGTCCACCTGCACGTCGTCGTCGCGCAGCGCGGCGTGGCTGAACGGGTGCCGGCGCACCAGCCAGTGCAGGTGGGTGCTGGCATGCGCCCACAGCGCCTGGCCGTTGGACAGCAGCATGTTGAAGGTGCCGTGGGCGTGCAGCACGGGCATCAGCTCGGCCAGGGTGCGCGTCATCTCGGCCACGTCGGGCACGCTGGCGTGGGACTTGGCCAGCTCCTGCATCAGCCAGCAGAACGCCTTTTCGCTGTCGGTGCCGCCCACCGGCCGGAAGGCGCCGTGCAGCCGGGGCTCGAAGCCTTTGAGGTCGCCGTTGTGGGCAAACAGCCAGTAGCGGCCCCACAGCTCGCGCACGAAGGGGTGGGTGTTGGGCAGCGTGACCTCGCCCTGCGTGGCCTTGCGGATGTGGGCGATCACATGCTCGCTGCGGATGGGGTAGTGCTTGATGAAGCCGGCCACCGGCGAGTCGCAGGCGCTGGCGGCATCGACGAACAGGCGCAGGCCCTTGCCCTCGAAGAAGCCCACGCCAAAGCCGTCCTTGTGCTCGGTGGCGCGGCAGGCCAGCCCCGTGAAGCTGAACATCACGTCGGTTGGCGTGTTGGCATTCATGCCCAGCAGTTGGCACATGTCAGCTCCCGATCAGTGCGCCAAGTCCATCATGCCGCCTCGCGCTGCGCCGCCGCCAGCACCGCATCGCTGACGCCGTGTTTGCGCAGGGCGTCCAGCAGCCGCTGTTGGCCCTGCGTCGCCAGTCGCGCCTCGTCGCGCCGCAAGCCCTCGCTGACGTAGGCTTTGAGCAGCGTCTGGTAGCCGGCAAACCCACGCTGCGGGGCGATGGCTTTCATGCTGTCCACCACGTCCACCGGCATCCGCAGCGTGATGCTGGTCATGGGGCGGTCTTTGGTCAGACGGGTTTTCAGACGGGCAGTCAACATAGCGTTGCTCCTCAAGGAGGCTGGCGCGGCGGGCCGAGATCAGACGGATGGCGTCGCCATCCTGCTCCAGATGGACCACGTAGAGCAGTCGCCCCGTGGCGTCAAAGCCGATGGCGGCCTCCCGCGCCTCATCGTGGCGCGAGGCATTCACCAGCACGAACATTGGATCGCCAAACACGGTGGCGGCGTCCTCAAACCGCACCTCGTGCTTGATCTGGTTGCGCCGGGCCTTGTCGGCATGCCACACAAAGGTGTTGCCGTCCAGCTCGTAGCGGATGTCCATGCCGTGATTGTCGCCTGTGTATGGACAAAGTCAATACACAACCCGCGCCGTACCGCTACGCCGCCGCAAACCCCTTGGGCACGGCCGCAATCAGCCGCTGGGTGTAGGCCTCGCGCGGGTTGGCCAGGATTTGCTCGGCGCTGGCCTGCTCGACCACCTGGCCGTTCTGCATCACCAGCACCTCATCCGAGATGAAGCGCACCACGGCCAGGTCGTGGCTGATGAAGATGTAGGCCAGCCCCAGCTCGTCCTGCAAATCCTTGAGCAGGTTGAGCACCTGGGCCTGCACCGAGACGTCCAGCGCGCTGACCGACTCGTCCAGCACCAGCACCTCGGGCTCCAGCGAGAGGCAGCGGGCGATGGCCACGCGCTGGCGCTGGCCGCCCGAGAACTCGTGCGGGTATTTGACGAAGGCGCGCTCGTCCAGCCCCACCTTGATGAGCAGCGCGCGCGCGCGGGCCTCGCGCTCGGCCTGGTTGGCGCCGATGCCGTGGATGGCCATGGGCTCGGTCAGCGCCTGGCCGATGGTGAAGCGCGGGTTCAGCGACGCATAGGGGTTCTGGAACACGATCTGGATGCGCCGGCGCATTTGCTGGCGCTCGGCGTCCGAGAGCGTGAGCAGGTTCTTGCCGTCGAACACCACCTCGCCGCCGGTGGGCTCGTGCAGGCGCAGCAGCGTCAGGCCCATGGTGGTCTTGCCCGAGCCCGACTCGCCCACCACGCCCAGCGTGTGGCCGCGCCGCAGCTCGAAGTTGACGTTCTGCACGGCTTTGTATTCGCGCTGGCCGAACAGCCCTTCGCGGATGAAAAAGCTCTTGGCCAGGCCCCGCACCTGCAGCACCACGGGGGCGGCCGGGTCTTTGGGCTTGGGCTCGCCTTGCGCGGCGCGGCCGGCGATGTGGTCGTCGATGACCATCAGCCGCGCCGGGTTGTCATCCAGGCTGGGCCGGCAGGCCATCAGCGCGCGGGTGTAGGGGTCCTGGGCGGCGGCAAAGATCTGCGCCGTGGGGCCGGCTTCGCGGATGATGCCGTGGCGCATCACCACCACCTGGTCGGCAATCTCGCCCACCAGGCCCAGGTCGTGGCTGATGAACAGCACCGACAGGCCGTGCGAATCTTTGAGCTTGGCCAGCAGCTCGATGATCTGACGCTGGATGGTCACGTCCAGCGCCGTGGTGGGCTCGTCGGCAATCAGCAGCTTGGGCTCGCAGGCCAGGGCAATGGCAATCATCACCCGCTGCTGCTGGCCGCCCGAGAGTTCATGCGGAAAGCTCTTGAGCCGCCGCTTGGGCTCCGGAATGCCGACCTCGGCCAGCAACTGTTCGGCGCGGTCCAGCGCGGCCTTGCCGCGCAAGCCCAGGTGCGCCTGCAGCGTCTCGACGATCTGGTCACCCACGGAGAACACCGGGTTCAGCGACGACATCGGGTCCTGGAACACGCAGGCAATCTCACCGCCGCGCAGCGCGCGCAGCTCGGCCGGGCTGAAGTCCAGCAGATCGCGTCCGCGCCACAGAATCTGGCCGCTGCGCCGCGCGTTGTCGGGCAGCAGGTTGACGATGGACATGGCCGTCACGCTCTTGCCCGAGCCCGACTCGCCCACCAGCGCCACGGTGCTGTTGTCGGGGATGTCGAAGCTCACGCCCTGCTCGCCCCGGCCCACGGCCTCGGCGTAGACGGGCTGGCCATCCACCTTGCCCATGCGGAAGGCCACTTTGAGGTCTTTGATCTGCAACAGCATCACTCGAGTCCCCGCAGCTTGGGGTCCAGCGCATCGCGCCAGGCGTCGGCCATCAGCGAGAAGGCGGTGACGAACACGGCCATGAACAGCGTGGCGGCCGCCAACTGCCACCAATAGCCCAGGATCAGCTCGGCCTGGGCCTCGGCCAGCATGGTGCCCCAGCTGACCTGGCTGACCGGCACGCCCAGGCCCAGGTAGGAGAGGATGACCTCGCTTTTGATGAAGCCCACCACCAGCAGGCTCATGCGCACCAGGATGACGTGGCTGACGTTGGGCAGGATGTGGCGGAACATGCGCGACGAGACGCTGGCGCCGATGGCCTCGGCCGCACGCACGTACTCGCGCTGGCGGTGCTTCATGAACTCGGCGCGCACCTGGCGGTACAGCCCCGTCCAGCCCACCAGGCCCAGAATCATCACCACGGTGCCGATGCCGCGCCCGAACACCGCCGCGAAGGCGAAGATCAGCAAGATGTCGGGGATGGAGGTGAAGACGTTGTAGACCCACTCCAGAAAATCGCCCACGCGGCCACCGAAGAAGCCCGAGACGGCGCCCAGCAGCGTGCCGATCAACGTGGCCACCACGGCCGCCAGCACGCCCACGAAGACCGAAATCTGCGTGCCCTTGATGGCTTTTTGCAGCACGTCGCGCCCCATGCGGTCGGCGCCCAGCGGCAGCGTCTGGGCTTTGACGGTCTCGGTGGTCTCGTAGCCCTTGGCGCGCTCGGCCCATTCGGCGTATTTGGGCGCCAGCGGGTCGATGTCCGAGATGTCCACATTGGGCGCACTGGCCGCCGGGCCCGGTGCGTCGGCCGTGGCCACGGCCGGCACCTCGGCGCGCGGGCCCAGGAAGGTGGGCGGCGCATTGGGCACGCCCACCTCGGCCTGCCAGTCCTTGGCCACCAGGCCCACGGCCGAGGCCGCAATCAGCACCAGGAAGGCGGCGACGATGACCATGCAGACCATGCCCACGCGGTCTTTCCTGTAGCGCCGCCAGGCTGCGGCCCAGACGCCTTCGGAGCGCTGCTCCATCGTCAGGGTGGCCGCCGTCATTTGAGGACCACCCGGGGGTCAACGACCTTGTACATCAGGTCGGTGCCCAGGTTGATGAACATGGTCAGCACGGCCAGGTAGATGGTCACGGCCTGGATGACGGGGTAGTCGCTGCGGTTGACCGCCAGCAACACCTCGCGGCCCAGGCCGGGGATGGAGAAGAACACCTCGATGAGGAAGGAGCCCACGAAGATGCCGGGCAGCATCAGGCCCACGTTGGTGAGGATGGGAATCATGGCGTTGCGCAGCACGTGCTTGAACAGCACGCGCGGCTCGCTCAGGCCCTTGGCCCGCGCGGTGCGCACGTAGTCCTGGCCCAGCTCGTCCAGAAAGAAGCTGCGGTACAGCCGCGTCTGCGGCGCAATGCCCACGGCCACCGCCAGCAGCACCGGCAGCGGCGCGTAGGTGACCAGGTTGGTCAGCGTGGAATCGCTCCAGCCCTGCACCGGAAACCAGCCCAGCCGGAAGCCGAACACGTACTGGCCGACGATGACGTAGACCAGAAACGAGATGGACAGCGCCACCGTGGTGGCAATCATCACCAGCCGGTCGGTCAGCGAGCCGCGCAGATAGGCCACGCCCAGCGCAATGGGCACGGCCAGCAGCACGTCGAGCAGGAGGATGGGCACCATCACCGTCAGCGTGGCCGGCAGCCGGGTGGCAAACAAGTGGCCCACCGCCTCACCGGTGGCCCAGCTCTTGCCCCAGTCGAAGGTGACGATCTGCTTGAGGAAGATGCCCAGTTGCACCCACCAAGGCTCGTTCAAACCCAACTGCTGGCGGATGGCGTCCACCTGCTCGGGCGTGGCATCGAGGCCGCCGAGGATTTCGGCCGGATCACCGCCAAAGAACTTGAAAAGCAAAAACACCAGCAGCACGACGCCCAGCAAAGTGGGCACCATTTGCCACAGGCGCCGGATCAGATACGCAGCCATGGTCTTATCGGTAACAGGCAATCCCAATGGGGCCGATTGGCGCAGATTAGTTCCGCGCCCCTTCTGGCGAGTTTCCCCGATGGTCAGCGGCAGGCAAGTCGGCTACCCTGCGCGCCGATGCGATTCCGTCTGTTGATTGCCGCCGCGCTGGCGCTGGGTACCCTGTTCTCGTTGGCCGGCTGCCAGCGACCGGCCCAGGCGCCCACCGGCGATGAGCGCGTGCTGCGCGTGGCCTTCCCCATTGCCGAGACGGGGTTCGACCCGGCCCAGGTGTCCGACCTGTACTCGCGCACCATCATCGTCAACATCTTCGAGGCGCCGCTGACCTACGACTACCTGGCGCGGCCGGTGCAGATCCGCCCGCTGACGGCGGCGGCCATGCCCGAAGTCTCCGACGACCACACCACCTGGACGCTGCGCATCCGCCCTGGCATCTACTTTGCCGACGACCCGGCGTTCAAAGGCCAGCGCCGCGAGCTGACGGCCGAGGACTACGTCTACACCATCAAGCGCGTTTACGACCCGGCGCTCAAAAGCCCCACCCTGCCGCAGATGCAGACCTTCAAGCCGCTGGGGCTGACCGAGTTGCGCGAGCGCGCGCTCAAGAGCGGCCAGCCGTTCGACTACGCCGCGCCCGTGGCGGGCGTGCAGGCGCTGGACCGCTACACGCTGCGCATCCGGCTGGCGGCACCGGCACCGCGCTTCGTCACCCTGCTGGCCGACAGCGCGGTGGTTGGGGCCATGGCGCGCGAGGTGGTCGAGCATTACGGCGACACCATCATGCAGCACCCGGTGGGCACGGGGCCGTTCGTGCTGGCGCAGTGGCGGCGCTCGTCGCGCATGGTGCTGGCGCGCAACCCGGGCTTTCGCGACGAGCGGTACGACGCACGGCCGGCCGTCGATGACGCCGAGGGCCAGGCCATCCTGGCCCAGCTCAAAGGCCGGCGCCTGCCCATGCTGGACCGGGTGGAGGTCAGCATCGTCGAGGAATCCCAGCCGCGGCTGCTGGGCTTTTTGAACGGTGAGCACGACATGCTGGACCGCGTGCCGCCCGAGCTGGCGCCCAACGTGCTGCCGCAGGGCGAGTTGGCGCCCAACCTGGCCGCCCAGGGCATCCGCCAGGCCACGGTGGCGGCGGCCGACATCAGCTATTTCTTCTTCAACATGGCCGACCCGTTGGTGGGCGGCTACACGCCCGAGAAGGTGGCGCTGCGCCGCGCGTTTGCGCTGGCCTACGACGCCCAGGCCGAGATCCACCGCGTGCGCAACGGCCAGGCCATCCCGGCCGAGTCCATCGTCCCGCCCGGTGTGGTGGGCTACGACCCGGCGCTGCACACCGGCATGGCCGAGTACGACGTGGCCAAAGCCAACGGCCTGCTCGACACCTATGGCTACCGCGATGTCGACGGCGACGGCTGGCGCGAGCTGCCGGACGGCCAGCCGCTGCAACTGGTCTACGCCTCGCAGTCCGACCAGGCCTCGCGCGGGCTGCAAGAGTTGATCAACCAGGCGGCCAAGGCGCTGCGACTGCGGCTGACCTTCTCCATCGCCAAATGGCCCGAGCAGCTCAAGGCCTCGCGCGCCGGCAACCTGATGATGTGGGGCGTGGCCTGGAGCGCCACCACGCCCGATGCCAGCTACATGCTGGATTTGCTCTACGGCCCCAGCGCGGGCCAGAGCAACCATGCGCGGTTTGACCTGCCCGCCTACAACGCCCTCTTCGAGCGTCAGGCTGCGCTGCTGGACGGCCCCGAGCGCGAGGCGCTGATCCGCGACATGGCACGGCTGTCCGTGGCCTATATGCCCATGAAGATGACCAACCACCGGCTGCTGACCGACTTGCAACACCCCTGGGTGGTGGGCTACCGGCGCCATCCGTTTTTGCGCGAGAACTGGCGCTTCATGAGCATCGAAAAATGAGCCGCCTGCTTGTTGCTCTGGCGCTGCTGGCGGCGCTGGCCGGGCCGGTGCTGGCCCAGCAGCCCAAGGTGTTGCGCTATGCCTTTCGGGTCGCCGAAACGACGTTCGATCCGACGCAGATCTCGGACACCTATTCGCGCACCGTCACGCCGCACATCTTCGAGGCGCCCTACACCTACGACCACCTGGCGCGGCCGGCCAGGATCCGGCCGCTGACGGCGGTGGCCCTGCCCGAGGTCAGCGACGACTACAAGGTCTGGACGGTGAAGATCCGGCCTGGCATTTACTTCACCGATGACGCCGCCTTCAAGGGCCAGCGCCGCGAGCTGGTGGCGCAGGACTATGTGTATGCGCTGCTGCGCTTTGCCGACCCGGCCAGCAAAAGCCCCATGTGGGGTTATGTGGACACCATGGGCATCGAGGGGCTGGCCGCCGCGCGCCAGCGCGCGCTGGATGCCCAACAGCCCTTCGACTACGACAGCCCGGTGGCGGGCGTGCGGGCGCTGGACCGCTACACGCTGCAATACCGGCTGGCGCAGCCGCGGCCACGGTTTGTGTCGTTTCTGGCCGCCAGCGATCTGTTTGGTGCCGTCGCGCGCGAGGTGGTCGAGCATTACGGCGCGCAGATCGGCGCCCACCCGGTGGGCACCGGCCCCTTCGTGCTGGCGCAGTGGCGGCGGGCCTCGCAAATCGTGCTCGAGAAAAGCCCGGCCTACCGCGAGCGCGTCTACGACGCCGAACCGGCGGCGGACGATGCCGAGGGCCAGGCCATCCTGGCCCGGCTCAAGGGCCGGCGCATCCCCATGATCGACCGGGTGGAGATCGCCATCATCGAGGAAACCCAGCCGCGCTGGCTGTCCTTCCTCAACGGCCAGGCCGACCTGATCGAAGAGGTGCCGGACGACTTCATGGCCCAGGCCATGCCCGGCGGGCAGGTGGCGCCCTATCTGGCGGGCCAAGGCATCACCGCGCAGCGGCGCATCCGCCCCGACATCACCATGCACCTGTTCAACATGGAGGATCCGGTGCTGGGCGGCTACACGCCCGACAGGGTGGCGCTGCGCCGCGCCATCTCGCTGGGCACGGACGTGGCGCGCGAGATTGACGTGGTGCGGCGCGGCCAGGCCATCGCCGCGCAAAGCCTGGTCATGCCCCACGTCTATGGCTACGACCCGGCGTTCAAAAGCGAGATGAGTGCCTACAGCCCGGCCCGGGCCAAGGCGCTGCTGGACCTCTATGGCTACACCGACCGCGATGGCGACGGCTGGCGCGACCTGCCGGATGGCCAGTCGCTGGTGCTGGTGGTCAATTCATCGCCCGACCAGGCCTCGCGCCAGACGGCCGAGCTGTGGCGGCGCAACATGACGGTGCTGGGCATCCGCGTGCGCTTCGACATCAAGAAGTGGCCCGAGCAGCTGCGCGCCGCGCGGGCCGGCCAGTACATGATCTGGGGTGTGGCCAGCGCGGCCACCGAACCCGATGGCCAGACCGTGTTGCAGCGCTACGACGGCGCGCAATCGGGCGGGCAGAACCTGTCGCGCTTCAACCTGCCCGAGATGAACCGCATCTACCAGCAGATGTCCGCGCTGCCCGACGGGCCCGAGCGGCTGGCCTTGTTCGAGCAGGCCAAGCGCCTGGCCGTGGCCTACATGCCCATGCGTGCCATGGTGCACCGCTACGCCACGGCCATGCTGTGGCCGCAGGTGGTGGGCTACCGCAAGCCGCTGTTCTGGCAGGAGTGGTGGCATATGGTGGACGTGGCGCCAGCCAAGCCCTGAAGCCCCGGGGCGGCCCGCGCGGCGGGTTAACCTCGCGCGATGCTGACCCGCCTCTTCGCGCATTTCGAGCGCCGCATCGACGCCTGGCCCGACGCGCCACCGCCCCCGCTGCCCCCTACGTTCGCCCGCTTCATGTGGGCGTGCACCGAGGGCATGCGCGGCCACATCCTGGCCATGATGCTGCTGACGGCGGCCATCGGCGTCTTCGAGGCCGTGCTGTTTGGTTTTCTGGGCCGGGTGGTGGACTGGCTGGCCGGCGCCTCGCCCGCCACCTGGTGGGCTGAGCACCAGACGCCGCTGCTGCTGCTGGCGGGTGTGCTGCTGCTCAGCATCGCGCTGGTGACCTTGCAGGCCATCATCAAGTTCCAGACGCTGAACGCCAACTTCCCGATGCGGCTGCGCTGGCACTTCCACCGCCGCATGCTGGCGCAGAGCATGGGCTTTTACCAAGACGAGTTTGCCGGCCGCGTGGCCACCAAAGTCATGCAGACGGCGCTGGCCGTGCGCGACGTGGTGATGACCCTGACCGACATCCTGGTCTTCATCGTCATCTACTTTGCCACCTTGCTGGCGGTGGTGGGCAGCTTCGACTGGCGGATGCTGCTGCCCTTCATCGCCTGGCTGGCGCTCTATGTGCTGGCCATGCGCTACTTCGTGCCCAAGCTGTCGCGGGTGGGCCAGGCCCAGGCCGATGCGCGCTCGCTGATGGTGGGGCGCATCACCGATGCCTACACCAACATCGCCACCGTCAAGCTGTTCTCGCACAACCAGCGCGAGGCCAGCTACGCGCGCGGGGCCATGCAGGAGTTCATGGTCACGGCCTACGGGCAGATGCGGCTGGTCAGCCTGCTGGAAATCATCATCCACACGCTGAGCGTGGCGCTGGTGATGGGCACGGCCGGCATGGCGCTGTGGCTGTGGACGCAGGGCGACGTGGGCGTGGGCGCGGTGGCGGCGGCCAGCGCCATGGCGTTGCGGCTCAACGGCATTTCGCACTGGATCATGTGGGAGATGGCGTCGCTGTTCGAGAACATCGGCACCGTGCAGGACGGGGTCAACACGCTGTCGCGCACGCAGGCCGTGGTGGACGCACCGCAGGCGCCCGCGCTGGTGGTGCCCAAGGGCGAGGTGCGTTTCGAGGACGTGCTGTTCCGCTACGGCGGCGAGCGCACGGTGATCGACGGCCTCTCGCTGGTCATCCGCCCTGGCGAGAAGATTGGCCTGGTGGGTCGCTCGGGGGCGGGCAAGTCCACGGTGGTCAACCTGCTGCTGCGCTTTTACGACCTGGAGGGCGGGCGCATCCTGATCGATGGGCAGGACATTGCCGGCGTGACGCAGTCCAGCTTGCGCGCCCAGGTGGGCATGGTGACGCAAGACACCTCGCTGCTGCACCGCTCGGTGCGCGACAACCTGCTCTACGGCCGCCCCGACGCCAGCGAGGCGCAGATGGAGGCGGCCGCTGCGCGCGCCGAGGCGCTGGACTTCATTGGCACCCTGGCCGACCCCAAGGGCCGGCGTGGCTTCGATGCCCACGTGGGCGAGCGCGGCGTCAAGCTCTCGGGCGGCCAGCGCCAGCGCATCGCCATCGCCCGCGTGATGCTCAAGGACGCACCCATTCTGCTGCTGGACGAGGCCACCAGTGCGCTGGACAGCGAGGTGGAGGCGGCCATCCAGGAGAGCCTGTACCGGCTGATGGAGGGCAAGACGGTGGTGGCCATTGCGCACCGGCTCTCCACCATCGCGGCCATGGACCGGCTCATCGTCATGGACGCCGGCCGCATCGTCGAGCAGGGCACCCATGCCGAACTGCTGGCGCGCGGCGGTCTGTACGCCCGGCTGTGGGCGCACCAGAGCGGCGGCTTTCTGGGGGAGGACGCATGAAGGTCTACGGCATTCCGAACTGCGACACGGTCAGGAAGGCTCGCGCCTGGCTGGACGCGCAAGGCCTGGCCTACACCTTCCACGACTACAAAAAGCAGGGCGTGCCCGCCGAAGCGCTGGATGCGGCTGCCGCCGCGCTGGGCTGGGACGCCCTCGTCAACCGGCGCGGCACCACCTGGCGCAAGCTGGACGCGGCCACGCAGGCCATGGCCCCGGCGGCGCTGGCACAGGCCCACCCCAGTGTGATCCGCCGCCCGCTGGTGCAGTGGCCGGATGGCCGCTGGACGGTGGGCTTCGACGCCCAGGCCTGGGCTAGGCCAGCCTGAGCTGCCAGGCGCCGCTGCGTGCCCACTGGGCGGCTTCTTCGTCCAGCAAAAACCGTGTGCGCGGATGCGCGGCGGCCCAGCCGCGCGGCAGCCGCAGCGTGAACTGCGTGCCGCGGCGCGTCAGGCGCGGGGCGGTCACTGGGCGGTCTTCGCGGGCGTGGCAGAAGATGATGGCCAGGCGCAGCGCGAGCAGGGCGCGGACGAATTCGGCATCGGTCAGCGCATCGTCCAGCTTGCGCAGGCCGCCGCGCTGGCCCAACACCAGCTGCGCCACCTGGCGCAACTGGCTTTGGGAGAAGCCGGCGGCATCCACATGGGCCAGCAGGTAGGCGCTGTGGCGGTGGTGGTCGTGGTGCGAGACCATCATGCCGATTTCGTGCAGATCGGCTGCCCAGCGCAACTCGTCGAGGGCGTCGGCCGGGGCCTTGGGAGCGATCTGGGCGTACAGGGTCAAGGCCAGGTCACGCACGCGGCGGGCCTGGGCGTGGTCGGCGCCAAAGCGGTTTTGCAGCACCGCCACCGATTCGTCGCGCAGCCCCAGGTGGCTGGCGCGCTGGCGCGCCAGTTGGCGCTCGTGCAGATCGACCAGCACGCCCTGGCGCAGTGCCCCCTTGGCGGGCAGCAGGGTGTCGATGCGGAAATGCGTGGCCAGCGTGTAAAGGATGGCCAGGCCGCCGCCCAGCACCGGCCGCCGCTCGGGCTTGAGGCCGGGCAGCTCCAGCTTGTCGGCGTGGCCGGCGCGCAGGCACTGCTCGATCAGCCAGCGCAGCGCTTCCGGGGTGATGTGGCCGTCGGTCACGCCGCAGTCCATCAGCACATCGGAGACGGCGCCTGCCGTACCCGAGGCGCCCAGCGCCTCGTCCCAATGGGTGGGCGCAAATGGGGCCAGGGCCTCTTCCAGCTCGGCGCCGGCCGCGATCTGCGCCTGGCGAAAACCCTCTTCGGTGTAGCGGCCATCGGCAAAAAAGCGGGCCGACAGGCTGACGCTGCCCACGGCGAACGACTCGGCCACGCTGGGCGTGGGGCCGGCGCCCAGAATCAATTCGGTGGAGCGCCCGCCGATATCCACCACCAGGCGGCGCTTGCGCGAGGGTTGCAAATGGGCCACGCCGGTGTAGATCAGCCGCGCCTCCTCGCGCCCCGAAATCACTTCGATGGGGTAGCCCAGCGCCGCGCGCGCACGCTGCAGGAAGGCGTTGCGGTTGCGTGCCTCGCGCAGCGTCTGGGTGGCCACGGCCCGCACCCGCGCCGGTCGGTGCTCGTCCAGCGTCTGTGCAAACCGGGCCAGGCAGTCCAGGCCGCGCTGCATCGCCTCTTCGGTCAGCAGACCCTGGCTGTCCAGGCCCGCGCCCAGGCGCACCGTCTCTTTCAGATACAGGCGGCGCCGGTAGTGGCCGCCCTGCAAGGTGGCCAGCTCCAGCCGGATGCTGTTCGAGCCCATGTCGATGGCGGCCATCAGGTCGGATTGCAGGGCTTGGGGTGAGGGCATGGCAGGCATGGGTGGGGGCGGCGGCCCGCATTGTCACGTCCTTCGGTGCCCGCTCGGCGTCCCGAGCCCTTATTCGTGCTCGCCGGCACGGCGTGGCGGCGGCCGGCACAACTCTGTGCAGGAATTGGCATGAGGGGGAAAAGCCTGATGCAATTGATACAAACGGTTTCTACAATGGCCCTTAAGACCCTGAGAGGGGTGGATGTTGTATTGATTCTTGGGAGTTGCTGCCATGAGCTCTTACACCACTTCGACCTTTCGCCGGCCCTGCGCGCTGAGCGCCACGGCTTTGGCTGTGTTGCTGGCCGCCTGCGGCGGCGGCCATGAGGAATCCGGGCAGGCGGTGAGTCTGACCGAGCGGGCCGCGCCTGCCGCCGCGCTGTCGATTGAGGAGGAGAGCGCCGCGCTTCATGCGGCGGCGCCGGTGGACTGGGGCATGGGGCCGGGCGTGGCGTTGTCCACGCTGGGGCGCATGTCGGCGCTGTCGTATGACGGCCGGGCCCAGGCGCTGGAGGTGCAACCAGGCAACCCCACGGCGCACCTGACGGGTGTGTTTGGCGAGGCGTTCACCTGGCCCATCATCCCCGTGCACACCACGTTGCTGGCCGATGGCCGGGTGCTGAGTTTCGGTACCGACGAGACGGGCCAGCAAAGCGGCCTGCTGCGCTATGTGTTGTGGAACCCGGCACTGGGCACCGGACCCGATGCCATGCAGATGCTGGACAACACCACGGGCACCGACATTTTCTGTGCCGGCCAGGCCTTGATGCCCAACGGCAACGTGCTGCTGGTGGGGGGCGACCGCATCGTGGACGGCTATCGCAACTACGCCAACGAAGACGTCAACATCTTCAACCCCACCGACAGCTCGCTGACCAAGCAGTCTCCCATGGCCTACCAGCGCTGGTATGCCACCGTGGTCACCAACGCCCAGGGCGAACAGGTGGTGTTGGGCGGCCGTATGGACCGCAAGCCTGCGCAGAACGAGTCCATGACCAACCCCACCGTGGACACCTATGCCAGCATGCCTGAGGTCTATACCGAAGGGTTGGGGTTCCGCAGCCTGGCCACGGCGGTGGATGAGCAGGCCTATGGCTCCAAAGGCATTGCATCGTGGAGCTATCCACGTGCCTGGCTGGCACCCACGGGCAAGATTGTCGTCATCAACTCCCAGTCCGACATCTTCACGCTGGACACCACCGGCACGGGCACCATCCGCGCATTCAAGCGCAAGGCCATGCCGGAGGGCCGCTATACCCGCCCGGGCGTCATGTACCAGCCGGGCAAGATCCTGACGCTGCGCAACGACGGGGTGACTTACACGGTCGATGTGAACCGGCCCAAGGTGCTGACCATTGCCCCGACCGGCACCACCACCATCAACGGTGAGTACAGCAACGCCACCGTGCTGGCCGACGGCAAGGTCTGGGCCAACGGCGGCTCCAGCACGGGCAATACGCTGGCTGGCGCAGCCTATACGTCGCAGATGTGGGATCCGGCCACCGGCGCGTGGACCGATATGGCCACCGCCACCAAGGCACGGCTCTACCACTCGGTGGCCAAGCTGCTGCCCGATGGCTCCGTGCTGACTGGCGGGGGTGGCGCGCCCGGCCCGGTCACCAACATGAATGCGGAGATCTATTACCCGCCCTATCTGTTCAAGACGGATGGCAGCGGCGAGTGGGCGCCGCGGCCGCAGGTGTTGTCCGCGCCAGGCGCAGCCATGTGGGGTCAGACGGTGTCAGTTGAACTGGCCGCCGACACCACGGCCAACCGCGTGTCGCTGGTGCGCATGGGCTCGGTCACGCACGCCTTCGACAACGACCAGCGGTTCCAGGCGCTGACGTTTACCCAGACCGGCAGCACGCTGGGCGTGAAACTGCCGGCGTCGGGCAATGTGGCGCCCCCGGGGTTCTATATGCTGTTCGTGCTCGATGCCGCTGGCGTGCCCTCGGTGGCGCGCGTGATCCGCATCGGTTGAGCCCAACGCCGCTCGAGCGCCTGGCGGCGTACCGGGCGCCCCGGTGGCTGGTGGGCGGCCATGCCCAGACGTTGTGGGCGGCCACGGCGCCGATGTGGCAAGCCCCGTTGCCGTCCTGGCAGCGCACGCGCTGGCCGACGCCGGACGGTGACTTTGTCGACGTGGACTGGCTGGGCGGGGCGACCTCGTCGGGCCCGTTGCTGGTGCTGTTGCACGGGCTGGAAGGCTCGTCACGCAGCCCCTACGCGGCGCAATTGGCACGCCAGGCTGTGCAGCGAGGCTGGCGGCTGGCGGTGCCGCACTTCAGGGGTTGCTCAGGCGAGCCCAACCGCACCGCCCGCGCGTATCACGCTGGCGATGTGGTGGAGGTGGCATGGTTCTTGACCAGGCTGCGCGCGCACGCCCCGGGCGGGTTGTGGGTGGTGGGCGTGTCGTTGGGGGGCAACGCCTTGCTGCGCTGGGCCGCCGAGTACGGCGAAGCGGCTGCGCGCCAGGTGACGGCGTTGGCGGCGGTCTGCGCACCGCTGGATCTGGCCGCCTGCGGTGGTGCGTTGGCTCGGGGGCTGAGTCGCTGGCTCTACACGCCCTGGTTCTTGCGCACGATGAAGGCCAAGGCGGCGGTTCACGCCCGGCGCCATCCGGACTCGTTCGATGTGCGCCGGGCACTGGCTGCGCGCAGCCTGGCGGCGTTCGACGACGCCTTCACGGCGCCGCTGCACGGATTTGCCGGGGTGGCGGACTACTGGGCGCGAGCCTCGGCGGGGCCGCATCTGGCTGCCATCCGCGTGCCCGCGTTGGTGCTCAACCCGTTGAACGATCCGTTTGTGCCGACCGCCAGCCTGCCTCGGGTGACGGGGCCGTGGGTGCAGGCTTGCCGGCCCGCACATGGCGGGCATGTGGGTTTTGTGGGCGCCGGGCCATGGTCTTTTCTTTGCGATTGGCTGGTACAACCGGGGCATGGATGACATCGTCAAGGCTGCGATGGCCAAGTGGCCGCACGTGCCGGACTGCAGAGGCTGGCTGGCGCTGGATGCGCGCGGCAACTGGTACATGCGCGATGCCGGCACGCAGGCGGCGGGCGCGTTTCCGGCCGCCAAGGGCAGTCGCATCGATCACCTGCAACTGCGGGCCTTCATTGCCCGCAACTACGCGGCAGATGCGCAGGGCCAGTGGTATTTCCAGAATGGGCCACAGCGCGTCTATGTAGAGCTGGAGGCGGCGCCCTGGGTCTGGCGGGTGGAGGCCGACCATGCGCTCATCAGCCACACCGGGCTGGCGGCCCGCTACCGCAGCGCCTGGCTGGACGACAGCGGGCGGCTGTTCCTCGACACCGACCTGGGCCTGGGCCTGGTGCACAGCCTGGACATGGGCCTGGCGGCCGAGGCCGTCGAGGCGGGAGACTGGGTTTGCGGCGAGTTGCCCTTCGCGCAAATGCCGGCACGCTTTGGTTATTGCCTGAGTCCAGACGCAGAAAAGCCGCCCGCAGGCGGCTTGGCTTGAGGGCTGGCGACGGTTTATTCGGCGCCGCTGGCCGCAGCACTGGCGGCCGCCGGTGCCTTGGGTTCGTCGAACTTGGCGCCACCCTGGTTGGCCATATAGACCACGGCGCGGGAAATCTCGAAGTCCGAGAAGTCGCCGCCGCCTTGCGCACCCATGGCGCCCTTGCCGGCGACGGCCGAGTGGACCAGCGCGTCAAAGCCCTGGCCGATGCGCGGGCCCCAGGCGCCGGCATCACCCAGTTTGGGCGCGCCAGCGGCGCCCGTGGCGTGGCAGGCGGCGCATTGCCCCTGGAAGACCTGCTCGCCCGTGCGCAGGCTGGCGGCATCGCTGGTGCTGCGGATGGTCACCATGGCCACCGGTTGAATGCGCAGCGCCGTGGCTTCGGCGGCCAAGGCCTCGGTGCCGGCCGCCTTCTTGTCGCCGGTGGCCACGAAGTTGGCCATCAGGATGATGAGCACGATGGGCACGAGAAACGCCAGCACCACGGCCCAGATCAATTGCTTGGGCGTGCGGATCGGGCCTTCGTGGGGCAGGTCATGGGACAGGTCTTTGGCATCGCTCATGAAAGCCTCGCGGTCAGCTGGTGGACGGTTAGCAAAGCCAAGAATTATAGGGCTTGGCGCTGCTAGAATGCGCGCTTGCCACACGGCGCCCGTAGCTCAGTGGATAGAGTACTGGCCTCCGAAGCCAGGGGCCGCTGGTTCGATCCCAGCCGGGCGCGCCACACATCTTGTACAGGTTGGCGCTTATGACCGTGTTTCGTTGGCTTGCCTTGCTGTGTGCCCTGTTGCTGGTGGGTTGCGCCAGCCCGCTGCGGCAGTTGCCCTCGGGGGTTGATGGACCACCGCTGGAGCCGGCGCCCGACTTGCTGAACATCCCCGACGCGGTGCCGCGCATTGAGCCGCTGCGCGTGGGCGGGCCCAACAAGCCTTATGACGTGGCCGGCGTGCACTACGTGCCGATGACGCGTGACGAGCCGCTGGCGGAGACGGGGCTGGCGTCCTGGTATGGCCGCAAGTTCCATGGCCGCGCCACCGCCAGCGGCGAGCGTTATGACGTCTACGCGATGACGGCTGCCCACCCGACCATGCCGATTCCCAGCTATGCGCGGGTGCACAACCCGGCCAATGGACGCGAGGTCGTCGTGCGCGTCAACGACCGCGGGCCGTTCGCGGCGGGGCGCATCATCGATTTGTCGTACGCCGCCGCCGTCAAGCTGGGGGTGGCTCGCGGCGTGGCACCGGTGCGGGTAACCCGACTGACCCACGCCGACATCCTGGCGCAGGCGCCCAGCGAGGCGCCGGCGTTGGCCGAAGGGGCCGCTGCAACCGCGGGCGTGGCCGCACCCAAGGAGCTGACCGAGCAGGCACTGCCTGCCGCACCTGCGGCACCCGTTGAGCGCGCCTACACCCAGTCCGCCCGGGGCTTTTGGTTGCAGTTCGGTGCCTTCTCCCGGCAGGAGGGGGCGGTGGATCTGCGCCGCGACGTGGCGGCCCGGGCCGAATGGCTGGCGCCGCTGCTGACGCTGTTTGCCGATGGGCGGCTGCATCGGGTGCAGGCCGGCCCGTTTGCCAGTCGGGGTGAGGCCCAGGAGGCGGCCGCTCACGCCCAGCGGTCCGTGGCGCTGACGCCCATCGTCATCGAGCGTCGCTGATACCGCCGCCGCTGCAGCCTGTCACATGGGCGGCGCGTGGAAGGCGGGCGACAGCTAGAGTGGCCGCCATGGATGCTTCATCTTTTTCCGCTTCGTTGCGCCGCTTTGCCGACGCCAGCGTGCGCGCGTTCCACTGCTACGGCAACTGGCTGGTCGGCATCAGCTGGAAGCGCTTTTTCCTGCTGTCGCTGCTGTTGTTCCTGGCCGTGGTGGTGGTGCACGACGTGCCGCCGCTGTCCTGGCGCGTCGGTGGCGAGGTCAGGACGGTGCGGGCGCCCGAGATGCCCGATCCGCCCAAGCCGCCCGAGGCCACCGCATCCAGGGCGGCGCCTTCCAGGATGGAGGTGCGGCCGGACCAGGTGCAGATTTCGGTGGGGCCGCAGGGCGTGTGGATTCGGGCCGGTGAGCCGGCCTCGGCCGCGTCGGCGCCCGAGGCCGTAGCCAGCGGCGCGTCGGCCGGCGTCGTCGTGCAGGCGAGCGAGGGCGGCGTCAATGTGCACGTCGGGGTGCCGCCGGGGGCCGACGCCGAGCAGGTGCGCGAGGCCGTGCAGGATGCGCGCACCGCCGTGGTGGATGCACTGGAGGCCGTGCGCGATGCGCAGAATGCCGCGCACGACGCGCAGGAGGCGGCGCACGATGCCGTCTCGACCGTGGTCGTCGATGGCACGTCGCTGGGTCAGTACCTGATTCAGTTGGCCATGTTGTGGATCGTGGGCTCCATGATTCTGAAGATCACCTACAAGGGCCAGCTCAAGGCGCAGGTGCAGGCCGCGCAGGCTACCGAAACGGCCGAGGCCGAGGCGCTGCGCCGCCAGGTGGTGGAGGCGCGCATGGCGGCCATGCAGGCGCAGGTGGAGCCGCACTTTCTGTTCAACACGCTGGCGTCCATCGAGCATCTGATTGAAACCGATCCGCCGCGGGCCAGCCAGATGCAACGGCATTTGATCGCGCTGCTGCGGGCCTCCATGCCGTCCATGCGCGAGGCGCCCGACGCGCCGCGGCCGCTGGCCAGCGAGATGGCGCTGGTGCGGCCTTACGTGGAAATCCTGAAGATGCGCATGGACGAGCGGCTGGATGCGCACATCGACGTGCCCGAAGGTCTGCTGTCGGCCGAGTTCCCGACGCTGATGCTGCAAACCCTGGTCGAAAACGCCATTCGCCACGGCCTGGAGCCCAAGTCCGAGGGGGGGCAGTTGCGGGTGGCAGCGCAAATCGTGCACGGCAAGCTGGAGGTGGTGGTGGCGGACACCGGCGTGGGCTTCGGCGCGGCGGCCACCTCGGGCAGCGGCGTGGGCCTGGCCAACATCCGCGAGCGGTTGCAGCTGCGCTATGGCAATGAGGCGGCATTGGCCATCACGGCCAACACGCCCAGCGGCACGGTGGTGAGGCTGACGCTGCCCTACCGCAGTCTGGGCAACGGATAGAGTGCGCCCGATGAACACGACTCCTGCCCCCATTCGCGCCGTGCTGGCCGACGACGAACGCCTGATGCGCGATCAGTTGCGAGCCCGGCTGACCGAGGTCTGGCCCGAGCTGCACATCGTGGCCGAGGCGCGCAACGGCCAGGAGGCGGTGGCGCTGACCGCCGAGCACCGGCCCGATGTGGTGTTTCTGGACATCCGGATGCCGGGCATGACGGGCATCGAGGCCGCCCGCGACATCTTGCAACTGGACGTGGGTGACGACGGCCTGCTGCCCGAGATCGTCTTCATCACCGCCTACGACGAGTACGCCGTACAGGCTTTTGAGCAGGGCGCGGTGGACTATGTGCTCAAGCCCGCTGAGCGCGAGCGGCTGGCCGTGACCGCCGCGCGACTGCGTCAACGGCTGGCGGCGCGGCAGGACGAGGACGCGCCGGCCGCCGAGCCCCCGCCGCGCGTGCAGGCCGCGCTGCACCAACTGGCCGGGTCACCGTCCTACCTGGGTTGGATCCAGGCGTCGGTGGGCACCGCCATCCAGATGATTCCGGTCGATGAAGTGCTGTTCTTCATCAGCGACGAAAAATACACGCGGGTGCAGACGGCGCAGGTGGAGGCGCTGATCCGCAAGCCCATCAAGGAGCTGGTGCAGGAGCTGGACCCGGCGCTGTTCTGGCAGATCCATCGCTCCACGCTGGTGGCCGTCAAGGCCATTGCGGCGGTGACGCGCGATTTTCGAGGCCGCCAGATCGTTGGCATCAAAGGCCACGGCCAGAAGCTGGAAGTCAGCCGCAGCTACGTCCACCTCTTCAAAAGCATGTGATCGGCGGAACAGCGCCGAGATTGCCCTATAATCCTCAGGCTTTGCAGAAAGTTGCTGAGGATGAACGCAGGTTCAGACTGGGCCGACGACGACGCGAAGCCTGACCATCAGCCACTGAGTCGCGAAGCGGCGCAGGCGTTGATGGCCAAGGATCCGCCGGTCTCACCGTGGCGGGTGGTTGCCGTGCAAGCGGCAGTCGGGGTGCTGCTGGCTGCGGTGACGTGGCTGGTTGGCGGCCAAAGCGGTTGGGCGTGGTCGATGCTGTACGGATCGGCTGCGGTGGTGGTGCCGGGTGCCTTGATGGCGCGCGGCATGACCAGTCGACTCACCAGCATGAATGCAGGCGTTTCCGCCGTCAGCTTCATGTTGTGGGAGTTCGGTAAGATCGTTGTTTCGGTCGCCATGCTCGCGCTGGCGCCGAAGGTGGTGCCCGATCTGAGCTGGCCAGCGTTGCTGGTTGCTCTGATTGTCTGCATCAAAGTCTACTGGGTCGCGCTCGCCTGGCGGGGGCGACCAAAAAAATTGAACGAAAACGAGTCATAACCATCATGGCAGCAGAAGGTTCCGCCGCGCCCACCGCTGGTGAATACATCGTTCACCACCTGACCCACGCCAATGGTCGGCATGGCGAGATCCATGGTCCGTTCGATCTGTCGGTCTTCAATTACGACTCCATTTTCTTCTCCGTTGCGCTGGGCGTGCTGGGCTGCTTCATTCTGTGGCTGGCGGCGCGCAAAGCCACGTCGGGTGTGCCGGGGCGGTTTCAGGCGGCAGTCGAGTTGATGGTTGAAATGGTGGAGAACCAGGCCAAAGGCATCGTTCACAACGCCCAAAGCCGCAAGTTGGTGGCGCCGTTGGCGCTGACCGTGTTTGTCTGGATCTTCCTGATGAACGCCATGGACCTGCTGCCGGTGGACTTGCTGCCCTGGTTGTGGCAAACCGCAACGGGTGACAGCCATGCCTATCTGCGTGTCGTGCCGACGGCCGACCTGTCGGTGACCATGGGGCTCTCGCTGGGCGTGCTGGTGACCTGCCTGGCCTACAACGTCAAGATCAAAGGCCTGGGCGGCTGGGTGCACGAGCTGTTCTCGGCGCCGTTCGGAGCCAAGTGGTATCTGGCGCCGTTCAACTTCTTCATGCAGGTTGTCGAGTTTGTGGCCAAGACCGTCTCGCACGGGATGCGACTGTTCGGCAACATGTACGCGGGCGAGCTCATTTTCATGCTGATCGCACTGATGGGCGGCGCCATCGCCAGCGTCAGCCTGGGTACCGGCATCGGCCTGTTCATCGGCCACATCATCGCCGGCACGGCCTGGGCCATCTTCCACATCCTGATCATCACGCTACAGGCCTTCGTCTTCATGATGTTGGCACTGGTCTACATCGGTCAGGCACACGACGCGCACTGAGTGGCGCAACCGGTTTTCGTTTTTCCTTTCGTTTTTCCCTTCAACTTCATCTCTCTTGACTAGGAGTCATCATGGAAGTCATCAGCTTTGTTGCCCTGGCCGCTGGCCTGATCATCGGTCTGGGTGCCGTCGGCGCGTGTATCGGCATCGGCATCATGGGCAGCAAATACCTGGAATCGGCCGCGCGTCAGCCTGAACTGATGGGCGAGCTGCAAACCAAGATGTTCCTGCTGGCCGGTCTGATCGACGCGGCCTTCATCATCGGCACGGGTATCGCCCTGTGGTTCGCCACGGCCAACCCGTTCCTGGCCCAGCTCGCCCAGCTGGCCAAGTAATCCGGCCAGATTGAGTCGAGTTGAGGGGCCGGGGAGCATGCCGCCATCTGTGCTGCTCCCCGCGCTGAAGAATCCGTCACCGTTTGAGGCAAGCAAGTGAGCATCACCGGTACTCTCATCGTCCAGATGATCGTCTTTTTGATCCTGGTCTGGTTCACGATGAAATTCGTTTGGCCGCCTATCGTGACCGCGCTCGATGAGCGCGCGCGCAAGGTGGCCGAGGGCCTGTCGGCCGCCGACAAAGCCAAGGCCGAACTGACGCAGGCCAATCAGCGCGTCGAACAGCAGCTCTCCGCCGCCCGCGACGATGCAGCCAAGCGCCTGGCCGACGCCGAGCGCCTGGCCCAGCAGATCGTCGAGGACGCCAAGGCCCGCGCCAACGACGAGGGCAGCAAGATCGTCGCCGCCGCCCGTGCCGAGGCCGACCAGGCTGCTGTGCAGGCTCGCGAGTCGCTGCGCGAACAGGTGGCCGTGCTGGCCGTCAAGGGCGCTGAGCAAATCCTCAAGCGCGAGGTCAATCCCGGCGTCCACGCCGAGCTGCTGACCCGCCTGAAGACGGAACTCTGAGCACCATGGCTGAGCTTGCAACCATCGCCCGCCCGTACGCCGAAGCCTTGTACAAGGCCATCGGCGGCGACAACGCCAGTGCGCTGGCCGAGCAGTTGGAGGCCATCGCCCAGGTGGCTGGCCAGCCCGAGGTGTGGTCGTTCGCCGACAACCCCACGGTGCGCCCCGCACAGGTTGCCGAATTGGTGGCCGGTGTGGCGGGCCAGGCGCTGGCGCCCAAGGTGGCCAACCTGCTGGCCACTGTCATCGACAACGGCCGCCTGCGCGTGCTGCCCGAAGTGGCGGCGCAGTTCCGCTTGCTGGTCAACGGCGCGAGCGGCGTGTCGGACGCCACCGTCTTCAGCGCCTTCCCGCTGGACGCGACTCAGTTGGCAGACACGGTGGCCACGCTGGAGCGGCGCTTCGGACGCAAGCTGCGCGCCGAGGTGCAGATCGATGAGTCGCTCATCGGTGGCATCCGCGTGGTGGTTGGCGACGAGGTGCTGGACACCTCGATCAAGGCGCGTCTGGAGCAGATGAAGGCTGCACTGACCGCCTGACAGGCACAGGTACACGTATTTCCTGGTCGCAGGCCTTGTCTGCGGCCACGCATTTCGGAGCAAAGCAATGCAACTGAATCCCGCTGAAATTTCCGAGCTCATCAAGGCCCGCATCGAAGGCCTTGGCGCCGAAGCCAACATCCGCAACCAGGGCACCGTGGTGTCGGTGACCGACGGCATCGTGCGTGTGCATGGCCTGTCGGATGCCATGCAGGGCGAAATGCTCGAGTTTCCCGCCGGCAAGGACGGCCAACCCTCGTTCGGCCTGGCGCTGAACCTGGAGCGCGACTCGGTGGGCGCGGTGATTCTGGGTGAGTACGAGCACATCTCCGAAGGCGACACGGTCAAGACCACCGGCCGCATTCTGGAAGTGCCCGTAGGCCCCGAGCTGATTGGCCGCGTGGTCAACGCCCTGGGTCAGCCCATCGACGGCAAAGGCCCCATCAACGCCAAGATGACGGACGTGATCGAGAAGGTTGCGCCGGGCGTGATCGCGCGCAAGAGCGTGGACCAGCCGGTGCAAACCGGTCTGAAGTCCATCGACGCCATGGTGCCCATCGGCCGTGGCCAGCGCGAACTGATCATCGGCGACCGCCAGACCGGCAAAACGGCCGTGGCCATCGACGCCATCATCAACCAGAAGGGTCAGAACATGACCTGCGTCTACGTCGCCATCGGTCAGAAGGCGTCGTCGATCAAGAGTGTGGTGCGCGCCCTGGAGCAGGCCGGTGCGATGGACTACACCATCGTCGTCGCCGCCTCGGCGTCGGAGTCCGCCGCCATGCAGTACGTGTCGGCCTACTCGGGCTGCACCATGGGCGAGTACTTCCGCGACCGCGGCCAGGACGCGCTCATCGTCTATGACGATTTGTCCAAGCAGGCCGTGGCCTATCGCCAGGTCTCGCTGTTGCTGCGCCGCCCGCCAGGCCGTGAAGCCTTCCCCGGCGACGTGTTCTATCTGCACAGCCGCCTGCTGGAGCGCGCCGCCCGCGTCAACGCCGACTACGTCGAGGCCTTCACCAAGGGTGAGGTCAAGGGCAAGACGGGCTCGCTGACCGCGCTGCCCATCATCGAGACCCAGGCCGGTGACGTGTCGGCCTTCGTGCCCACCAACGTGATCTCCATCACCGACGGCCAGATCTTCCTGGAAACCAGCCTGTTCAACGCCGGCATCCGCCCCGCCATCAACGCCGGTATCTCGGTGTCGCGTGTGGGTGGTGCGGCCCAGACCAAGCTGATCAAGAACCTGTCGGGCGGCATCCGGACCGACCTGGCCCAGTACCGCGAACTGGCCGCGTTTGCCCAGTTCGCCTCTGACCTGGACGAAGCCACCCGCAAGCAGCTGGATCGCGGCGCCCGCGTCACCGAACTGCTCAAGCAGCCCCAGTACAGCCCGCTGCCCATCAGCCTGATGGCCGCCTCCCTGTTCGCGGCCAACAAGGGCTACCTGGACGACGTCGACGTCAAGAAGGTGCTGGCCTTTGAATCCGGCCTGCACCAGTACCTCAAGAGCAGCCACGCTGCGCTGCTGGCCAAGCTCGAGGCCGACAAGGCCATGGACAAGGCCGCCGAGGAAGAGCTGGCTGGTGCCATCGCCGCGTTCAAGAAGTCGTTTGCTTGAGCATGTTGGCTCCCACGCTGACACAGGAGGCCCGTCATGGCCGTAGGTAAAGAGATACGCGGCAAGATCAAGTCGGTGGAGAACACCCGCAAGATCACCAAGGCCATGGAAATGGTGGCCGCGTCCAAGATGCGCAAGGCGCAGGAGCGGATGCGCGCCGCGCGCCCGTACAGCGACAAGATCCGCAACATCGCTGCCAACCTGTCGCAGGCCAACCCCGAGTACCAGTCGCCTTACATGCGACCGGCTGACGGCAAGGGCGCGGTCGGTTTCATCGTCGTCACCACCGACAAAGGGCTGTGCGGCGGTCTGAACACCAACATCCTGCGCACGGTGACCAACCAGATGCGCGAGGTGCAGGACGCGGGCCGCAAGGTGCAGGCCGTGGCCATCGGCACCAAGGGCAACGGCTTTCTGAACCGCATCGGTGCCACGGTGGTGTCGCATGCGCTGGGCCTGGGCGACGCGCCGCAGCTGGACAAGCTCATTGGCCCGGTCAAGGTCATGCTCGATGACTTCGTGGCCGGCAAGGTGGACAAGGTCTACCTGTGCTACACCAAGTTCATCAACACGATGAAGCAGGAGCCGGTGGTCGAGCAGTTGCTGCCGCTGGCGGATGCCCGTCTGGCGCAGACGGCCGCCGAAGAGGCCGCCTACGGCTGGGACTACCTGTACGAGCCCGACGCGGCCACCGTCATCGACGAGCTGCTCAAGCGCTACGTCGAGGCCCTGATCTTCCAGGCCGTGGCCGAGAACATGGCCTCCGAGCAATCGGCGCGCATGGTGGCCATGAAGGCGGCCACCGACAACGCCGGCAACCTCATCAACGAGCTCAAGCTCATCTACAACAAGACGCGCCAGGCGGCGATCACGAAGGAACTCTCCGAGATCGTCAGCGGTGCTGCGGCAGTCTGATTTTTCTGCAAGATTGAAGGAACGAACAATGACTCAAGCCCAAGGCAAGATCGTTCAGTGCATCGGCGCCGTGGTGGACGTGGAGTTTCCGCGCGACCAGATGCCCAAGGTCTATGACGCGCTGAAGATGGACGGCTCGGCGCTGACGCTGGAAGTGCAGCAGCAGCTCGGTGACGGCATCGTGCGCACCATCGCGCTGGGTTCCAGCGACGGCCTGCGTCGCGGCCTGACCGTGGTCAATACCGGCAACCCCATCACCGTGCCCGTGGGTCAGGCCACCCTGGGCCGCATCATGGACGTGCTGGGCAACCCCATCGACGAGCGCGGCGAGGTGTCCAAGGCACAGACGGCGTCCATCCACCGCGCCGCGCCCACCTACGACGAGCTGGCGCCGTCGCAGGAGCTGCTGGAAACCGGCATCAAGGTGATCGACCTGATCTGCCCGTTCGCCAAGGGCGGCAAGGTGGGCCTGTTCGGCGGTGCCGGCGTGGGCAAGACCGTCAACATGATGGAGCTCATCAACAACATCGCCAAGGCCCACTCGGGTCTGTCGGTGTTTGCCGGCGTGGGTGAGCGCACCCGCGAGGGCAACGACTTCTATCACGAGATGGCCGACTCCGGCGTCGTCAACCTGGAAAGCCTGGCCGACTCCAAGGTGTCCATGGTCTACGGCCAGATGAACGAGCCCCCGGGCAACCGCCTGCGCGTGGCGCTGACCGGTCTGACCATCGCCGAGTCGTTCCGCGACGAAGGCCGTGACGTGCTGTTCTTCGTGGACAACATCTACCGCTACACCCTGGCCGGCACCGAAGTCTCGGCGCTGCTGGGCCGTATGCCCTCCGCCGTGGGCTACCAGCCCACGCTGGCCGAGGAGATGGGCAAGCTGCAGGAGCGCATCACCTCCACCAAGGTGGGCTCCATCACCTCCATCCAGGCCGTGTACGTGCCGGCGGACGACCTGACCGACCCGTCGCCCGCCACCACCTTCGCCCACCTGGACGCCACCGTCGTGCTGTCGCGTGACATCGCCGCGCTGGGCATCTACCCCGCCGTCGATCCGCTGGACAGCACGTCCCGCCAGGTCGACCCCAACGTCGTGGGTGAAGAGCACTACAGCACCACCCGTGCCGTGCAGGCCACGCTGCAGCGCTACAAAGAGCTGCGCGACATCATTGCCATTCTGGGCATGGACGAACTCTCGCCCGAGGACAAGCTGGCCGTGGCCCGCGCGCGCAAGATCCAGCGCTTCCTCTCGCAGCCCTTCCACGTGGCCGAGGTGTTCACCGGCTCGCCCGGCAAATACGTGCCGCTGAAGGAAACCATCCGCGGCTTCAAGATGATTGTGGCGGGCGAGTGCGACGCCCTGCCCGAGCAGGCCTTCTACATGGTCGGCACCATCGACGAGGCCTTCGAAAAGGCCAAGAAGATCCAGTAAGGAGGCTTGCTGATGGCAACCATTCACGTCGATGTGGTCAGTGCCGAGGAGAGCATCTTCTCGGGCGAGGCCAAGTTCGTCGCGCTGCCCGGTGAGAGTGGCGAGTTGGGCATCCTGCCGCGCCACACGCCGCTGATCACGCGGATCAAGCCGGGCGCCGTGCGCATCCAGCGTGCCGACAACGACCAGGAAGAATTTGTCTTCGTGGCCGGCGGCATCCTGGAGGTACAGCCCGGCAGCGTCACTGTGCTGGCCGACACCGCCATTCGTGGCAGCGATCTGGACGAGGCCAAGGCCAACGAGGCCAAGCGCCTGGCCGAAGAGGCCATCAAGAACGCCAAGAGCGACATCGACCTCGCGTTGGCGCAAAGCGAGTTTGCCGCCATGGCGGCCCAGCTCGTGGCCATCCAGAAGCTGCGCAAGAATCGCTGACCCGCCCGCCGGTTCAGCGCCAACCCGCCCGGAGCGATCCGCGGCGGGTTTTGTTTTGCAGGGAGTGGCCATGGCCAAGCAAGCAGATTTGTCGCTCAGCAAGAAAGACTATGCCAAGCGCATCGACGCGCTGCAACTCGAGCTCAGCGCCATGGCGCGCTGGGCGGCCTACACCGGCGAGCGCGTCCTCATCCTGCTCGAAGGCCGGGACACCGCTGGCAAAAGCGGCGTCATCAACGCCATCAGCGCCAAGCTCAACCCGCGTCAGTGCCACACCGTGGCACTGGGCAAACCCAGCGAGCGCGAGGCCACACAGTGGTATTTCCAGCGCTACGTGCCCCACCTGCCGGCGGCGGGCGAGATCATGCTGTTCGATCGCTCCTGGTACAACCGCGCTGGCGTCGAGGCCGTGATGGGCTATTGCACGCCAGCCCAGACCGAGGCGTTTCTCAAGCAGGCGCCGGTGTTCGAGCGCATGCTGGTGGCCGACGGCATCCGCCTCTTCAAGTACTGGCTGACCGTCGACCAGGCCGAGCAGGAGGCGCGCTTTGCCGAGCGGGCGGATGACCCCCTCAAGCGCTGGAAGCTCTCGCCCATCGACCTCAAGGCCCGCGAGCACTATGCCGCCTACGGCCAGGCGCGCGATCGCATGCTGGCCGCCACCCACACACCCGAAGCGCCGTGGACGCTGGTGGACTTCAACGACCAGCGCCAGGGCCGCCTGACGCTGATCCGCCACCTGCTGGATCACCTGCCCGACGTGGCGGTGCCTTGCCCGGACATCGTGCTGCCGGCACTGGGCCATGCTCCGCTGAAGGAGCGCTTCAAGGGGCCGCTCAAGCCCATTGCCGCGTAGCGGGAGCGCGGCGGTTGACCGCCTACAGCATCACCAGCGCATCCGGCAGCGCGTTGGCCTTGGCCTCGCCTTCGGCCAGCGGGCAGTGGCGGCGCAGCAGGGCGTCCACCTCGGCGATGGCCGCCGCCAGGCCGCCCTCGAAGCGGCCATCGGCCAGCGAAGCGCTCAGGCGCTCAGCGACGCCGCTCCATACCTCAGGGGGCACCTGACCGGTCAGGCCTCGGTCGGCCAGGATTTCGATCGCGTGGTCGGCCAGCAGCAGGTAGATCAGCACGCCGTTGTTGCCCGGCGTGTCCCAGACACGCAGCTTGCCGAACAGCGTGACCGCGCGGTCGCGCGCCGTCAGCCCACGTCGCAGGTAGCTGGCCGGCAGGCCACCTTCAATGGCCACGCACAGTTCGGCCGCATGCACGGCCTCGCTGGCGCGCACCTGGGCTTCGAGCCGGGCGGCGGCTTCGGCGGGCAGCTTGCGCCGCACGTCCTGCACGTCCAGCCAGCGGTGGCGCACCCAACGCGTCAGCCCGGGCTGTCGCAAATCCGTCGCCATCACCAATCTCCTGAGGCGCCGCCGCCACCAAAATCACCACCGCCACCGGAAGACCAGCCGCCGCCGCCACCACCGCCGCCCCAGCCGCCACCGCCGCCACCCCAGATGATGGGCGGCACGCCGCCGCCCCCGCGGCCGCGGCGGCCACCGGGCGCGCCCAGCATGCTGCCCACGCCCATGACGGCCACCAGAATCAGGGCCACCACGCCGGCACCCAGGGCAATGGCCACCGAGTGGGTCAGCAACCAGGCCAGCCCGCCCGTGGCGCCGGCGCTGGCCACGGTGCCCAGCTTGCGACCCAGAATGCCCGACAGCACGCTGCCGATGATGGGCACGCCGATGAAGAAGAACACCAGGGGCGAGAAATTGAGGCCGTCGCTGGCGCGCTGGCTGCTGCCGCCGCGCGGCTCGGGCAGCGGCAGGTGCTCGCCCCGGATGCGGGCCATCACCTGATCCGCCGCTGCCGACAGGCCCTCGGCAAACTTGCCCTCACGAAAGGCGGGCCGCACCGCGCGGTCGATGATCTGCCGCGCCGCCAGGTCAGGGATGGCGCCTTCCAGCGCCTTGGCCACCTCGATGCGCACGCGCCGGTCGTCCTTGGAGACGATGATGAGCACGCCATCGCCCACGTCGCGCCGGCCGATCTTCCAGGTGGACGCCACGCGGTAGGCAAAGGCTGCGATGTCTTCGGGCGCCGTATTGGGCACCGTCAGCACGGCAATCTGCGGCCCGGCCTCGGTCTCAAACGCGGCCAGCTTGGCCTCCAGGGCCGCACGCTCGTCCGCCGTCAGCAGCGCCGCCTCATCCGTCACGCGGGCGCTCAACTCGGGCACCGCGCGCAGATCCTGGGCGCCGGCCCAGGGCAGGGCCAGCGCCAGCAGCAGCGCGAGCAGCCAGCGCATCACCACCTCAGCGCGAGGCCGGTTGTGCCTGCTCGAAATTCACCGTCGGCGGCCGTGCGATCTCGGCCTCGTTCTGGACGGTGAAATTGGGCTTGACCGAATAGCCAAAAACCATGGCCGTCAGGTTGGTGGGGAACTGCCGCGCCAGCGTGTTGTAGCTCTGCACCGTCTGGATGTATTTGTTGCGGGCCACCGTGATGCGGTTTTCGGTGCCCTCCAGCGTCACCCGCAAGTCCTGGAACGCCTGGTTGGCCTTCAGGTTGGGGTAGTTCTCGGTGACCATCATCAGGCGCGACAGGGCGCGCGTCAGGTCGCCCTGGGCAGCCTGGAACTGCTCGAATGCGCGCGGATCGTTGATCAGCTCGGGCGTGGCCTGGATGGAGGTGGCCCGCGAGCGCGCCTCGATCACCTGGGTCAGCGTCGTCTGCTCGAAGTTGGCCTCGCCCTTGACGGTGGCCACGATGTTGGGCACCAGATCGGCCCGGCGCTGGTACTGGTTGAGCACCTCGGACCAGGCCGCCTTGACCTGCTCGTCCTCGGTCTGGAACTGGTTGTAGCCACAGCCGGTGAGCACGGCGGCCACGGCAAACAGCGCAAACACGCGCAGCAGACGGTTCATCACAAAGCCTCCTGAATGGGGGAATAACGGGCGCAATGGTAGCTGGGGTCAAACGGGATAATGCCAAGATGTTTGCCCCGCTCCAGAACGACACTTTTTTGCGCGCCTGCCTGCGCCAGCCGACCACCCACACCCCGCTCTGGCTGATGCGCCAGGCCGGCCGCTACCTGCCCGAGTACCGCGCCACGCGGGCCAAGGCGGGCAGTTTCATGGGGTTGGCGACGAACACCGACTACGCCACCGAGGTCACGCTGCAGCCGCTGGCCCGCTACGCGCTGGACGCTGCCATCTTGTTCTCCGACATCCTCACCGTGCCCGACGCCATGGGGCTGGGCCTGTCGTTCCAGTTGGGCGAAGGCCCGCGCTTCGCCCATCCGGTGCGAGATGAAGCGGCGGTTGCGAGGCTGGCCGTGCCGGACATGGCGCGGCTGCGCTATGTGTTCGACGCCGTCACCAGCATCCGCAAGGCCTTGAACGGGCGCGTGCCGCTGATCGGCTTTTCGGGCAGCCCCTGGACGCTGGCCTGCTACATGGTCGAGGGGGGCGGCAGCGACGACTACCGGTTGGTCAAGTCCATGCTTTACGCCCGGCCTGACCTGATGCACCGCATGCTCAGCATCAACGCCGACGCCGTGGCGCTCTACCTCAACACCCAGATCCAGGCCGGCGCCCAGGCCGTGATGGTGTTCGACTCCTGGGGCGGCGTGCTGGCCGACGGCGCGTTCCAGGACTTCTCGCTGGCGTACACCCGTCGCGTGGTGAGCCAACTCCAGCGCGAGGCCGGCGGTGTCCGCGTGCCCGTCATCGTCTTCACCAAGGGCGGCGGACCCTGGCTGGCCCAGATTGCCGACTGCGGCGCCGACGTGGTGGGGGTGGACTGGACGGTCAACCTCGCGGCCGCGCGCGCCCAGGTGGGCGCGCGCGTGGCGCTGCAAGGCAACCTCGACCCCAACGTGTTGTTTGCCCCGCCCGAGGTCGTGGCCACCGAAGCGCGCCGGGTGCTGGACGCCTTTGGCCCGCCCCAGCGCACCGACGGCGGCTGGGACGGCCACGTCTTCAACCTGGGCCATGGCATCAGCCAGTACACGCCGCCCGAACATGTGGCGGCCTTGGTCGAGGCCGTGCACAGCCACAGCCGCAGCCTGCGCAGGATGGCGGGTGAGTGAATGCTCAGGGCTTGACTTATCCCCAATTCCTTGACCTCACTGGGGACGCTCGTTTGCCATGCGATGCGGCACGGGCGGCCGTACCAAGCTATTGATTTGAAAAAAGATTTTGACCCCCATCCACTGCGCCATGCCCGGCGCAACCACGGTGGATCAAGCGCTTAGGCCGTTTTCTTCAGGGTTCCCCACAAAGTTATCCACAGGTCGGTGATGGGTAAAAAACTCTTTTAGATCAATTGGTTAACATAAATTTTTGATGTCAGTTGAAGTGTCACTTGAGCAAACTTATCCAAGTTCACCTCAGGTGCTGATCCCCCATGCCATTGCCGTGGCCGCGCCCCAGCATGCCGGCCTGGGCGACGTGCTGACCTGGGGGCATCCACAGGTGCTGCCGGCCGGCACGCTGGTGCGTGTGCCGCTGGGCGCACGCACCGTGCTGGGGTTGGTCTGGGACCACGCCGTGCCGGTGGCCGCCGATGTGGCCATCAAGCCGGTGGCGGACGTGCTGGGCCTGCCGGCGCTGCCCACCGCCTGGCGGGCGCTGGTGGCGTTTGCCGCCCGCTACTACCAGCGCAGCCTGGGCGAGCTGGCGTTGGCCGTGCTGCCACCCGAGCTGCGCAAGCTGGACGGCGCGGCCCTGGCCCGGCGTGCCCGGCGCAAGGCACGCACCGCACAAGAAGTGGCGCCGGCACCACGGCCCGACCCCAATGCCGAACAGCTGGCCGCCCTGGCCGCCCTCACCGAAGCCGGGCTGATGGCGCAGCCGCCCTGTCTGCTGCTGCACGGCGTCACCGGCAGCGGCAAGACCGAGGTGTATTTGCGCGCCGCCGAGGCCGCGCTGGCGGCGGGCCGCCAGGTGCTGGTGCTGGTGCCCGAAATCAACCTGACGCCGCAACTCGAAGCGCGCTTCGCCGGCCGGTTTGGCGCGCAGCGGTTGGTGGCGCTGCACAGCGGGCTCACCCCGGCGCGGCGGCTGGCGCACTGGCTGGCGGCGCTGGATGGCCGGGCCGATGTGGTGCTGGGCACGCGGCTGTCGGTGTTTGCGCCGCTGCCCCGGCTGGGCCTCATCGTCGTCGATGAAGAGCACGACCCCAGCTACAAGCAGCAAGACGGCGCGCGCTACTCGGCGCGCGACCTCGCCGTCTACCGTGGCCATCTCGAGCGCGTGCCCGTGGTGCTGGGCTCGGCCACCCCCTCGCTGGAAAGCTGGCGCCTGGCGCAGCAGGGCCGCTACCGGCTGCTGGCGCTGCACCAGCGCGTGGGGGCGGCGCCGCTGCCCACCGTGCGCGTGGTGGACATGACGCGGCAGCCCGCGCCACCGCCAGGCCAGCCGGCCGCCCCGCTGTCGGCCCCGCTGGTGGCCGCCGTCGCCGAGCGGCTGGCGCGGGGCGAACAAAGCCTGCTGTTTCTCAACCGGCGCGGCTATGCGCCGGTGCTGCAATGCGGCGCCTGCGGCTGGAAGAGCGACTGCCCGCATTGCAGCGCCTGGCGTGTATTCCACAAGGCCGACCGCAGCCTGCGCTGCCACCACTGCGGCTACAGCGTGCGCGTGCCGCGTGCCTGCCCCGACTGCGGCAACCTCGACATCCACCCGGTGGGCCGCGGCACCGAGCAACTCGCCGAGCAGGTCAGCGCCCTGTGGCCCGCCGCGCGCGTGGCTCGCATCGACGCCGACTCTACCCGCCTGGTGGGCGCGCTCGAAGCGCAACTGGCCGCCGTCCACGCCGGCGAGGTGGACATCCTGGTGGGCACCCAGATGGTCACCAAAGGCCACGACTTCCGGCGCATGACGCTGGTGGCGGCCGTCAACCCCGACGGGGCGCTGTATTCGGAGGACTTCCGCGCCCCCGAGCGCCTCTTTGCCACCTTGATGCAGGCCGCAGGCCGGGCCGGTCGCGCCGGCGAGGGGTCGGCCGAGATGTGGGTGCAGACCGCCAGCCCTGCTCACGCCCTCTACCGCGCGCTGGCCAGCCACGACTACGCGGCGTTCGCCAGTGCCCAGTTGGCCGAGCGTGAGATGGCCGGCCTGCCGCCCTACAGCCACCTGGCCTTGCTGCGCGTCGAGGCCAGGACGGCCGTCGCTGCCGAAGCCTTTGCCCGCGCCGCGCGCGGCGCCGCGCAGGACTGGCTGGCGGCCCACGGCGAACAGGGCGTGCGCGTCTACCCGCCGCTGCCGCCCGCCGTCGCCCGCGTCGCCGGGCTGGAGCGGCGCCAGATGCTGGTCGAGGCCGCCAGCCGCGCCGCGCTGCAAAAGCTGCTGGCGGCCTGGGGGCCCCTGCTGCCGGCGCTGCGCGGCAGCGGCGCCGAGCGCGTAGCGCGCTGGGCGTTGGACGTGGATCCGGCGGTGCTGTGAGGTGTGGCCGCGCCGCCCAAGGCGTCAGGCCACGCGCCGCAGCCGGGCCTTGCCCTTGACCGCAGCCCCCAGCGTGCCGCCGAACAAATCCTTGGGATCCTCCACCTCGGGGATGAGGTCGATCTGGCGTACGGCCTGCGGGTGCTCGGCAGCCAGGCGGTTGAGGTAGCGCAGCGCCGAGAAGTCCTCCAGCGCAAAGCCCACCGAGTCGAACAGCGTCACCTCTTCGGCCGTGCGGCGGGCGCTGACGCCGGTGCGCACCACGTCGGCGAACTCGGTCACCGCGAAGTCGTCCGGCATTTGCTGAATCTCGCCCTCGATGCGCGATTGCGGCTCGTACTCGACGAAGACGCGCACGTCGGGCCGCAGCAAGATGTCTTTGTGCAGCTCGGTCTTGCCTGGGCAATCACCGCCCACACCGTTGATGTGCATGCCCGGCTCGATCATGTCGGGCGTGAGGATGATGGCGTTGCGCTTGTCGGCCGTCACCGTGGTGACGATGTCGGCACCGCGCACGGCCTCGGCCACGCTGTCGGCGCGCGTCACGCGCAGATCGGCCAGCGTGGGCAACTGGGCCAGGTTGTGCATCAGCTTGGCGGTGGCGCCGCCGTCCACGTCGTAGAGCACCAGCTCGCGCACGCCCAGCATGTGGTGAAAGGCAATGGCCTGGAACTCGCTTTGCGAGCCGTTGCCGATCAGCGCCATGCGGCGGCAGTCGGGCCGCGCCATCCAGCGCGCGGCCAGCGCCGACATGGCGGCCGTGCGCAGCGCGGTGGTCAGCGTCAGCTCCGACAGCAGCACCGGCCGGCCCGTTTCCACATCGGCCAGCACACCAAAGGCCATCACGGTCAACAGCCCCAGGTCGGTGTTCTTGGGATGGCCGTTGACGTATTTGAAGCCGTACTGGGCGCCGTCGCTGGTGGGCATGAGCTCGATCACGCCCACGTCGGAGTGGCTGGCCAGCCGGGCCGATTTCTCGAACTGGTCCCAACGCCGGTAGTCGGCCTCGATTTCCTCGGCCAGTGCGGCGATGAAGGGCGCCACGCCCATGCGCTGCAGCAGTGTGCGCAAGCCGGCCACGCCGATGTAGTTCACCATGTGCTTTGCCTCGGGTGTTTCAAAGCGGTGATTGTGCCCGGCTGCCTATACTGCCGGTGACAAGACGCTCCAGGGTTGGCGATGCAAATTGACGCGGTACGCATCTGGGCCGGCGAGGCGCAGCCGGTGTTCATCTGTGGCATCGAGCGCTCGGGCACTTCGATGCTGCAACTGGCGCTGGCGCGGCATCCGGCGCTGTTCGCCGTGCCCGATGTGTACGAGACCTTCATGTTCGCCACGCCCGAGGCCATCTTGCGCGAGCCGGCGCCGGGCATGGCGGTGGCCTATCTGGGTGGCGAGCGGCAGCTGGAGTGGTTTCGCGCCCGCTACGCGGTGGCGGGGCTGGGCGACGACGATCTGATCCGCGCCTTCTTCCACTTTGCCGCCCACACGGTCTACCCCGGCCAGCGGCCGCTGGAGAAGACGCCCAGCCATGTGCGCCAACTGGCGCGCATCTTCAAGCTGTTTCCGCGCGCCCGGGTCATCGTCTGCACCCGCGACATGCCGGCCGTCGTGGCCAGCTACCGCAAGCGCATGGCCAGCGAACAGGCCATGGGCCTGCCTCGCGAGGTCTGGGGCTGGATGGACCGCAGCACCGAGGCCTTGATCACCCACTGCCTGACGGTGGCCGAGCAGGTGCGTGCCGCCGCGACGACCCATGGCGCGCAGATGTATGTGGCGCCTTATGCCTGGCTGACGGCCGATGCGCCTGCGGCCCTGGCGGCGTTGTGCGCGTTTGCGGGCCTTGCACCTTGCGACGCGCTGCTGGCGCCCAAGCCGCGCCAGCAAAGCCGCGTGGACAGCCTGCTGACCCGCCCCATCGGCCCCCGTGAGGCCAGCCCTGCGGACGGCGCGGCCGATGCGCATGAGCAGGCCGTGGTGCGCGCGCGCGCCACGGCCCTGCCGCCGCTGTGGGATACGCCGGGTTCGCTGCAGGCGCTGGTGGGCGTCAACCCCGCGTCGCCAACCACCGTGTGAAGGCCGCACGCTGTGCCGTGTACTCGGCGTCCAGCGCCGCCCGGCTGGCCCGGCCTGCCTCGCGCAGGTCGGTCAGCGCACGGCCATCGGCATAGGTGGCCAAGTGGGCCGCCATCTCGGCGGCGTCGGCCACCACCGGCAGCCGCCACAAATGGGTCAGGCCCTGGGCGCCAGCCGGTGTGGTCAACACCGGTTTGCCGTAGGTCAGGGGCTCCACGGTTTTGATCTTCAGGCCCGAGCCACCCACCATGGGGTTGATGGCGATGTCGATGGTGTCGTAGAAGTCCTCCAGCGCCGCCACATAGCCCAGCAAGGTGACGCCGGGTGCGGCCAGCAGGTGGCGGCAGACCCCGCCGGCCACGCGCAGCAGCGCACCGCGCGGGCTGGGGGCCGGCGTCCACTGCGCCAGAAACCGGTCCAGGCTGCGGATGTTCCAGTCGTTGCCGCTGCCCAGATAGCCCAGTGTCAGCGGCCGCCCCGCCGGGCGCGGCGCGAAGAACTGGCGTGCGAGCGGCTCCACATAGGGCAGGTAGTGCACGTGACGGTGGCCGCGCGCCGCGAAGGCCTCGCCCTCTTCGCGCTGGATGGCCAGCACGGTGTCGGCCTGCGCCAGCCCGGCGTCCTCCTCTTCGGCCGTGGTGCTGAACCACTGCGGCGCCAGGCCGGCGTCGCGGTAGCGCTGGGCGCGGTCGGTGAACACGTCGTGGGTGTCCAGCACCTTGATGACGCCCGGCCCGAAGGCCGCAAACAGGGGCGCGTTCCAGACGTAGTTGACGTGGACCAGCCGGTAACCGCGCAGGCGGTGCAGGTCGCGGGCGGCGGGCAGCAGGCCGGGGTCGAACCAGTCGGCCACGCGGCAGATGTGGCCGGGCCGCTCGATGGTGCGTTTTGCCCGCGAGGGCAGCACCAGCACGCGACCGAACTGCGCCAGCAGCGCGGCCGAGAGGCCCACGTCGATGCCCTCTTCCTCGTGGTAGAGCAAATCGACTTCCCAGCCCAGGCTGCGGTAGATGCGCAGCACCTGGTGGATGCGCCTGGCGTTGCCCTGGTCGGCTGGCACCAGCCGGTTGAAGGTGACCAGCAGGGCGCGTGGCGGGGTGGCGGTCAGCATGCCAGCTCCAGCGTCCATTGCACGCGCGGCAGGGCGCAAAAGCGGCCGGCGGGCAAGGCGGCGCGCGGCAGCGCCAGATGGGCCAGCGCGGGGGCGGGCAGAGGCGCCGGCGCGGCGGCCACGGTCAGCGTCTGGCCGTCGGCCAGTGGCGCCCAGGCCAGGGCAGGTTGGTGGGGGCCGCAGTGCAGCACGGCTGTGGCTGGGGGCAGCAGCGGGGGCAGGGGCGCCAGGGTCAGGCAGACCTCGGCCACGCCTTCATAGGGCAGCCAGAGGCTGGCCTTGCCGCTGGCGCTGAGCACGGCATGGCCTTGCTGGATGGCGTGGTGGGCGTGGCCTGGCTCGGTGCAGACCAGGGCCTGGGCGCCGTCGGCCACCAGGGTGAGCCGGGGGGCGCTGGGTGCGGGGGTGAAAGTCAGGCCATCTGCTGGCAAGGCGGTGGCCAGTCGCTGCGCTTCGGCCAGGCCCCAGCGCGCATCCAGCGGCAGGCCACTGGCCACCAACGTGGCCACCAGGTCGGCGCTGGCATGGGCGCGCAGGCCCGGCAGCGGCAGCAGGGGCAGCGCCGGATCCACGGCAGCCCAGCCGCCGGCATGGGGCAGGCCCATCAGCAGGCTGCGCGTGGGGGGCAGCAGCGCCGCCAGCGCGGCGGCCTCGGCCGGGTCGTCGGGCAGCCACAGCAGGCACAGGTCGGCGCGGGCCAGGTGCTCGGCCACCACCGCCGCATCGCGCAGGGGATGCAGCCGCTCGCGCGCGCTGGGGTGGCGCGGCGGCTGGCCCAGCGCCGGGACGTGAAAGTCCTGTCCGCGCAGCGGCGCGGTATGGATCCAAACCATCGGTGCCTGCCATTCGGCCAGCGGCCAGAGGCGCGGGGTGTCGCTGAGCACGACGACGCTGCCCACGTGATCGGGCCGGGTCAGGTGGGCGGCCAGCAAATCGGCCCAGACCTCGCGGCTGGCGGTCATGGGGGCGTTCCCAGCGCCTGTGCAGCGCGCTGCTGCGCGGCGTGGCAGTCGTCCAGCCAGACGCGCAGACGAGGGTAGAGGGCGGCGGGCGTCAGCGTGCGGGCGCTCAGCAAGGCGGCGGTGCGGCGCGCCTGGCGGGCCTCGGTGCCACCGGCCTCGGCCAGCAGCGTGGCCAGCGTCTCGGCCAATGCGGTGGCGGCCAAAGGGCCGACCGGGATGCGGTACAGCGAGGGCAGATCCAGCTCGGCGTAGGCGCCTGCGTCCACGGTCACCACGGCGGCGCCACTGGTGGCGGCGCGCGGCAGCAGGCCCGAGGACTCGCCATAGGTGGGGTGGCGCAGCACGCAGCAGATGTCGGCGCGGGCCAGCAGCAGGTCCAGTGCGTCGGCGTCCAGGTAGCCGGTGATCTGCGGCCCGTCGCCGGCCGGCCACAGGGCGGCGATGCGGGCGGCCAGGTCGTATTCCTCGGGCCGCGCCTGGCCGGCGAACACCAGTTTGAGTTGCGGGTGGGTGGCCACCAGCGCGTGATGGGCGACCAGCACCTCATAGAGCATTTTGTTGCCCGACAGAAAGCCCGGCACCAGCAGCAGCAGGTCGGTGGGCGCGATGCCCAGCGGCGCCAGCGCGGCGTGCAGGGCTGCGGGCGTGGGCTGTGCGGGTGGCTGGACGAAGTGCGGCACCTGGGTCAGCAGCGGGACGGGGTGCGGATACAGGGCGCCGGCCAGGCGCCGGGCGGCGTAGTGGCTGTGCACCAGCACACCATGCATGACACGGGTCAGGTCGCGCAGCAGCAGGCACTCCTGGTAGAGCAGGCCGGGTGAGGCGGTCAGGCGGCCATCGCGGCTGAGGAAGGGCGCCGGCACGGTGTGGCCCTCGGCGGCCAGGCGCGAGCCCATCAGCCGCTCGGTCCAGTTGCGGCGGTCGGCCACCTGGTGCAGGTAGAGCAGGGCCGGGTCGTGCAGCAGCAGCGCGCCAGCGAAGCGCGCCGTGTAGTCCAGCATGTAGGCGCAGTCGGTGTTGTTGCCCAGGTTGTAGAGCACCTGGTCGCTGGCCTGCGGCGGTTGGGCGAGGAAGGCCATTTCGTCGATGACGTGATGGCCTGGCAGTGCGGCCTGCGCAGCGGCCACGTGATCCATCTCGGCCACCAGCGTGAGGTCGAAGTCGGCCGCAAGCGCGGGCAGATAGGCCAGCAGGTAGTCGGCCAGGCCATTGGGCTGTGGCGGCAAGGGCGAGAAGACGAACAGCCGGCGCAGGCCCAAGCCGCTTACTCCACCCGCCGCGCGGCGGCCCATTCGCGCTCCAGGTTGGCGCGCTGCAAGGCCAGCATGTCGGTACACAGCCGCACGAGGTCGGCCTTGAGTTGGGCCATCTGACCGGCCTGGCCGCCGTCCTGGGCCAGCAGCAGGTGTTTGAGAAAGGCCACCTGCGCCTCCAGCGCGGCGACGCGGCGTTCGGTCTCGCCCACGCTGGCGGGGCCGATGTGCAAGGGGTAGCTGACCAGCGGCTGGCCTTCGGCGGTCAGCACCTGCACCTGGTTGTGGCCTTCGACCAGGCCTGCCTGGGCCAGCGGAATTTCGAACGTATGGGTCAGGCCATCAGCGGTACTGCTCAGCAACGCCAGCGCCGATGGGGCTGCGTCGTTGACGCGCACCAGCAGCGCCGGCGCGCCGGGGCCGTGGCGGTTGACGATGTCACCACGCAGCACGGTGCCGTCGGCCAGGCCACTGAAGCGCACGGTGTGGCGCTGGTCCAGCGGCAGGCCGTCGCTGAGTTGCAGCAGTTGCGGGGTGCCATCCAGCGCGGCCTCGAAGAAGGGCGCCTCGCCCATCTGCCGCAACGTCAGTTGCAGGGGCTGGCCACTGAGCATGCCCGGCAGCAGCCGGGCGGTGGGCAGGCGCAGCGCGAAGGCGGTGTCCTCGCGCGGCGGCCAGGGCAGGCCGGCCAGCGCCGGCTGCAGCGGCAACAGCGGCTGGTCGGCCACCACGCTGAGCACGCACAAGCCGTCCAGGCAGACCTCCACCAGCACATGGGCCTGATCCGCCTGAGTGGGCACGGCGTAGCCGACGATGCGGCCCTGGCCCCAGTCGATGCGGGCGGCGGCGGTCATGATGCTGGCTCGGCTGGGCGGGGCACCACGGTGAGCTGCATCTGCACGCGGCGGACTTCAAAGCTGCCGCGCGGCTGCGGTGTCAGCAACAGATGCAGGTCCAGCGCATTGAAGCGCAGCGGATCGAAGTCGGGGATGTCTACGGTCTGCACGCCAATCTGGTTGGCGTGCAGGTCGAGCCCGCGCTCCGTCCATTGGTTGCCCACGCGCCAGGCCACTTTGGTGTGGGTGGGCAGATAGGCCGGGGTGACGGCGGTGTCGGTGGTGATGCTCAACGTGGCCGCACCGGCCGGCATCTCCGCCAGCAGGCTGCTGGCGTCGCAGACCACCGAGATGAAGTTGCCGTCGAAATCGGCAAAGTCGATCAGCAGGCCGTAGCGCGAGTGGGCGTGGTGCGGCATGGGCTGCTGCACGATCTGCAGCAGCCCATGCTTGTGGTTGGCGTAATAGCGCCCGTCGGGTGAGAGGGCGCTGCCGGAGGGCGGATCCTGCATCACGCTGGCCGGGCCGGGTACGTGCAAAAAGGCCGGTGAGTAGTGGCCCAGCATGGCACTGCGCGGCGCGGTGGGCGAGGCCACGGTGGTCAGGAAACCGGGGCCTGAGGTCAACTCGCACAAGGTGTCGATCTTGTGGTTGATCTGGGCTTGCAGATCGCGCAGCTCGGCGGTCAACGCGTGAACCTTACGCAGCCGGGCGCCGTCCAGGGGCATGGTCATGCAGACCTCGGGTCAATAGGGCAGGGAAGGGGGCAACAGGTCATGATAGCGGCGTGCCCACAGGTATTATTTGGGCCACGCTGGGTGCGCCCTCTTTGGCAGGGTGGGCGGTCGGCGTGGCCTGCAACCAAAGGGAGCAATTGATGCGTGAAGTGGTCATCACCGGCATAGGCATGCGCACGCCGCTGGGCAACTCACTGGATGCGGCGCGCGCCGTGTTCGCCAGCGGCCGGCCCGTGGTGCGTGGCGAGACCGGTCCACTGGGCGAAGTGAGGGCGCTGGGCCGGCTGGCGGACGATCCGTTTGCCGACTTCCCGCGCGTGGACCGGATGATGGTTGACCCCGCCTCGCTGCTGACCATGCGGTGCTCGGACGACGCGATGGCCGACAGCGGGCTGGATCTGGCGATGGCCGACCGCAACCGCATCGGCGTCTTCGTCGGCTCCGGCCAGGGGGCATCGACCGCCACCATTGAAGGCACCATCGGCTACAAGGAGAAGAACCAGTTCCGGCCGTTCACCATCTTGCGCGGCCTGGCCAACGGCCTGGCCAATCACGTCAGCATGCGCCACCAGTTGTATGGTGAGTCGCTGGTCATCATGCTGGCCTGCGCGGCGTCCAACGCGGCCATCGGTGCAGCCTACCGGCAGATCCGCGATGGCTATATGGACGCCGCCCTGGCCGGCGGTGTCGAGGCGCCCCACCATGAGGTGGCGATCCGCGCCTGGGAAGCCATGCGGGTGCTGGCCAAGGTGGATCCAGAACACCCCGAGAGATCTTCGCGGCCCTTCGCCGGTGACCGCACCGGTCTGGTGCTGGGCGAGGGTTGCGTGCTGTACATGCTGGAAGAGGCCAGTCAGGCGCGCGCGCGCGGCGCGCGCATTTACGCGCGCATTGCCGGCTTTGGCGTCTCCAGCGACGGCGCCCACATCGCTCACCCCGAGGCCGAGGGTCAGGCCAAGGCGCTGACCGCCTGCCTGCGTGAGGCCGGCGCCGGGCCGGCCGACATCGGCTACATCAACGCCCACGGTACGGCCACCCCCACCGGCGATCCGGCCGAGGTGGAGTCCATCGGCAAGGTGCTGGGCAGTTATGCGCAGCAGGTGCCGGTCAGCTCCACCAAATCGCTGCATGGCCACCTGCTGGGGGCAGCCGGTGCCATCGAATTGCTGGCTCCCATCGTGGCGCTGCGCGACGGCGTCATCGCGCCCACGGCCAACCTGGACGTGCCCGATCCGGCATTCCACCTCGACTTCGTGCCCAACGTGCCCCGAACCGGGCAGAACGTGCAGGCGGCCATCTCCAGCAACTTTGCGTTCGGTGGCTCCAACGCCTGCTTGCTGCTGACGCGAGCATGAGTCTGGCACCGCGCCAGGTGGTGTGCGCGTTCCCGGCTGCGGTGCGGGCCAGTGAGCTGCTGGCCGGCAGCGCTGCGGACTTCGTCATCAACGCCTACCTGGCGCTGCAACACCAATGGCCGGATCGCGGCGGCTTTGACCACTACCTGCGCGTGCTGGGGCAACGTCCGCAGGCGCGCGCCGAGGTGCTGCGGGCCATTGCGGCCTCGCCCAACGCGGTGGCGCTGGGTGTGCGCTTCGAAGACGACCTGCCGCCTGAACACCGCCATGACGAGTCGGCGCCGCCGACTGCCGCTGGCGAGTTGGGCACCCGGCTTCGGCTGGCGCGCGCGGTGGCCGACATCGCCACCCTGCAGCACAGCGCGGGCCAGTTGCTGCCGCAGGCCGTGCACGAGGCCGTGCAAGCCATAGCCGATGCGCAGTTGACGCGCCTGGGTTTGCTGGAAAGCCGTCTGGCCGAACTGACCGAACGGCTGGATGCGGCGATGGCGCCGCCGCCAGCGGATCGCCGCCGCCCGGCGCGTCGCCCGCGTGATTGGCGCCAACTGCGCGCGCGCCAACTGGCGCTGGAGGCCGAGGTGATCGAGTTGCGTGCCCAACTGGGCGGCGCGCCTGGCTCGGCGGCGGCCGGCGCGGTGCTCAAGCAGGCCGTGCTGGCCCATGTGCTGGCCTACTTCGAGGCCGTGCCGCTGGCCACCCCGTCACCCGAGGCGCCCACGTGAACCCGCCCGGCCTGGTGCTGTTTTCGCCGCTGCCGCCGGCCACTTCGGGCATTGCCGACTACACCGCAGAATTGCTGCCGGCGCTTGCGGCGCTGCGGCCGCTGGTGGTGGTCTGCGAGCGGCCGCAAGCGGTCGCGATGGCCTTGCCCGCCGGCTGCACGCTGCGGGATCCGGCGGCCTACGCAGCCGAGCCGGCGCTGCACGGCCTGCCCCACATCTACCAGTTGGGCAACAACCGCGACCACGTGTTCGTCTATCAGGCGTTTCGGCAACGCCCTGGCGTGCTGGTGCAGCACGACTTCAATCTGCACTACCTGCTGGACGACACCACGCTGCTGCGCCGCGACGCGGCCGGCTACGCCGAGGTGCTGGCCGAGGAGTACGGCCCGCCCGGCCGCACGTTGGCGCATCTGCGCCAGTTGGGGCTGTTCTCCGAGTCGCAGAAGCTGGTGCTGGGCGTCAACACCCATTTGGCGCGCCAGGCGCCCGCCGTCATCGTGCACAGCCACTGGGTGCGCGAGCGCCTGCCGCCCGATGTGCAGGCCCGCACCACCGTGTTGCCCCACCACGGCGCGCCGCAGGCCCAGGCTTTTGCCCACCTCAGCCGCCGCGAGGCCCGCGCGCAGTTGGGCTTGCCGCAAGACCGGCGCGTGGTGCTGTCGCTGGGCTACATCACGCCGCCCAAACAGATTGACGCCACGCTGGCGGCGATGGCCTTGTTGGCCGCCAGGGGCGACGACGCCTTGTTCGTCATCGGCGGCGCGCGCAACCCGGGCTATGACATCGATGCCCAGGTGCAGGCGCGCGGCCTGGCGGGTCGCGTGCGCGTCACAGGTTTTCTGGACGAGACGACTTTTTTCACGTACATCGTGGCGGCCGACGTGCTGGTGAACCTGCGCCACCCGACGGTGGGCGAGAGTTCGGGTACGCTCGCACGCGCGATGGCGCTGGGGCTACCCGCCATCGTGCACAACTTCGGCCCGATGGCCGAGGTACCCGATGCCGCTGCACTCAAGGTGCCGTTGGAGCTGGGCGAGCCGCTGGCACTGGCAGCGGCCTTGGAGACGCTGCTGCAGGACGCCGCGCTGCGGCGGCGCCTGGGTGCTGCCGCGCGGCGTTACATGCGTCAGGCCTGCTCCGTGGAGCAAGCCGCTCGGCGCTATGTGGGGCTGGTGGATGAGGTCTATGGTGACGAAATGACGATGAGGGCCGCATGAGCGACACGCCGCACAACCCCTGGCCATCCCAGGCCGGCAAGGCGGATCTGGAGAACCTGTACCGCGGGTTTCTGGGCCGCGAGGCCGAAGCCGAAGTGCTGGCGCGCGTTCAGGCTCGTCCCATGCATGAGTTGGCGCACGAAATGGCGCAGAGCGACGATTGTCGCCACATGCTGATGACGCTGGGGCTGGGCAAAACCCCCATCCATCAGCACCTGATTCCGGTGGCGCGCAAGGAGTTCAGCCAATGGCTGACCACCCGCCTGGGCCAACCGGTGGCGGCCGATACGCCGCCCGAAGCGGTGCTGACGCCGGCGGCGTTGCTGACGCGGCTGTTCGCGGACCCGTTCGTGGCCGATCTGCTGCTGCGCAGCCACGGCAGTCTGTTTACCGAGGCGCAGGCCCAGTTGGCTGAGGCGCTGCGCGGCGGCGTGCACCGCTTTGCCGGCAAGATCGAATTTGCCAATCAGGCGCACATCAGCGGCTGGTTGACCGATGAGTACCAACCCGTCTCGGGCATGCAGATCGAGGTGCGGGCCGACGGACGGCTGGTGGGCACTGGCCAGGCGTTGGGCTATCGGCCCGACATCCATGCCCGCCTGGGCGGCGACGGCCTGGTGGGCTTTCGTGTGCACTGGAATCCGCAGCAACTGCCCCAGGGCCGCATCCACCTGACGCTGCATGCGGCCGCCACGGGCACCCGCGTGGGACCGGCCTACCCGTTCGACAACCACTTCGAGGCCCAGCTGTCGGTGGCCCAGTTGCTCAGCAAGGAGCTGGCGGCCATCCACGAGCGGCTTGACGCGCTGGCGGCCATGGTGCCGCAGGCGCTGAGCTACAGCGCCTTCACGCTGCCCCACTACGACCTCTACCGCCAGGTGCACCAGATTCCCACGGCGCCGACCGAAGGCACCGTGGAGCAAGGACCCTGGGGGGTGGTCATTGACGCCAGCCGCGCCTCACCCACCGCGCTGCGCGCCACCATGGAGGGGCTGTGGCAGCAGCACCATGAGCCGGATGCCGTGGGTATTTTGGTGGGCTCGGACGAGATCACCCGCGACGTGGCCTTGCTGGCGGCTGCCGACAGCGGCCTCACGGTGTTCGACGACTGGGCGGCTGTACCCGAGTGGCTGACCCGGCGCCTGCCGGGCGACGACGCCTGGGTGCTGCTGCTGTCGGCCGGCGACTACCTGGACAGTGAGGCCATGGGCTGGTGGCGTCACGGCGGGCTGGACGACGAGGCGGTGCTGGTCTACAGCGACGAAGACCTGCTGCTGGGTCGTGGCCAGCGGCTGCCCGAACGCCTGCCGCGCCATGCGGCACCGGTGTTCCGCGCCGCCTTCGATCCCGATGCCATGCTGGAGGCCAACGTCGTGGGCACCACGTTTGCCGTGCGCGTGGCGCCGCTGCTGGCCCACCTGGACGAGCGCATGCGCACCATCGGACCTGACCACAACGAGCATGTCCTGGCACGGGTGCGGCGGGAGGAATTGATCTGGGCGCTGTCCGCCCGAGGGCGGTTGACCCATGTGGCGCATTGCCTGTTCAGCCGCACCGAGGAGTCCGATGCGGCGCACGATCCGCGCCTGCTGCAGGCGTATGGCACGCAGGCCGAGCTTGCCCCTTATTTGCCGGCACCCTGGCGCAAGCGCATGTGGCGCCGCGTGGCCGATCCACTGATGCCCACCCACGGCGTGCGCCACGTGCGCTGGCGCCCGAGCAAGCCGCGGGTGGTCATCAGTGTGCTCATCCCCACGCGCGACCGTGGCGACCTGTTGCGCGATTGCGTGGACAGTCTGCGCCAGCGCGCCAACGCGCCCGAGGCACTGGACATCGTGGTGGCCGACAACGGCAGCACCGACCGCGAGACGCTGGCCTATCTGCGTGACGCCGAGGCCCAGGGGCGGCTGCGCACGCTGCGCATCGACGAGCCCTTCAACTGGAGCCGCCTCAACAACCAGATGGCCGCCGCCTCACGGGGCGAGTACCTGCTGTTCCTCAACAACGACACGCGCATGCTGACGCGCAACTGGGACGTGGTGTTGCGCGGCCTGCTGGAGCGCGACGATGTGGGCGCGGTGGGTGCCCGCCTGGTGCACGAGGACATGTCCATCCAGCATGCCGGCGTGATGCTGGGGCTGGACGGCTTTCTGGGCCATGCCGGGGCCGGGCGGCGTGTGGACACGGTGGACGACTTCAGCCGCGCCCACCTGTCGCACCGCGTCAGCGCGGTCACGGGCGCGTTCATCGCCTGTCGCAAGTCGGTGTGGCTGGAGGAGGTGGGGCCGTTTGACGAGGCACGCCTGGCCGTCACCTGCAACGACATCGAGTGGTGCCTGCGGGCTGGCAAGCGGCACGCGGGCGCCATTCTCTACACCCCGGCGCTGACGCTGGTGCACCTGGAGTCGCGCACACGCGGGTTTGATTTCCAAAGTGCCAGCAAGCAGACCCGCTCGGGCATCGAGCGCCAGGCGCTTTACGGGCTGACCGAGGTGGCCGACATCGACCCCTACGGCGTGCCGGGCTTCAGCCGCTTCGGCCCCGACGGCTCGCTGCGGTGATGCAGCGAGCGGGAGCGGATCAACCCAGCTTGGACAGATCGCCCAGCTTGATCACGTCCATGTAGCGGGCGAACGAGAAGCCGCGCTTGGCGGCTTCGGCCTGGATGGCGCGCCAGTCATTGGCAAGTGCCGCGAAGTCGGGTGTGGCCGAGCCCTCGCGCGCGCCCTGCACCGGCTTGATGGCGAGGCCATAGCGCTGCAGCAGCTTCTCCCGATCGCCCGAGTACATGCCGGAGACGTAGGCGACGATGTCTTTGTCGATGTACATCGGCGCACGGTAGCGCTTGTCCATCTGCGACAGCGCCGTCACCTGATCGCCCAGTTGCATGGCTTCGGGCTTGGACAGAAAGTTGTTCAGCAACCGCTTGACGTACAGCAGGTTGCCCGCCACCGACGGGTTGCTCTCATAGGGCTTGCGCGTGTAGTGCGTGGCGGCGGCATCAATGCCGATCAACTTGGTGAAGTCAGCCACGATGTCGCCACCAAAGAGCTGGCTGCGGTCATAGACGCGGCAGACGATGCGGTCGTGGCCGAACTCGTTGGCCCAGCGGTCGGCAATGATGTGCAGCGGCGCCTTGGTGAAATAACAGAAGGTGTCGAACGCGCACGACAGGTGCGAGGCCTGGATGTTCTGCTGGTACCAGCTGGACAGATAGCCCAGGTGCTCACGCACGTAGAGGAAGATGCGCACCGAGTGGCCTTGGAACAACTGGCCCAACAACCCGATCTTGCGCGCATCCAGCGTGTGCAGGTCTTCCGACGACAGCACCACGTTGCGGGCGTTGGCGATCTCTTCAAGCAATTGCTTGCCCATCTCGGTCGTCTTGAGCTCCACATTGGCGGGCGTGCGCTTGAGCAAAGCCGACAGCGGATGGTGGGCCGCACTGTCGCGGCCTGCCTTGGGGTAGACGTAGCCTTCTTGCGCCAGCACGGCGTCATTCATCGAGAAGAAGTCCTGGATGGATGAGGTGCCTGTCTTGTTCAGACCGATGTGGATGTAGATGTTGGCCATGTGCGATGCGGAGGGAGCAATGGGATGGGCTGGGCGCAGGGCTGCGCAGGATCAGGGGCCAGCCAGCTTGGTCAGCCTGGTTTCGAGATCGTCCTGCCGGCTGCGCATGGCCTTGAATTCCTGCTCCAGCCGGGCCAGTCGGTCACCGTCGTCGCCGCCCGTGGCAGGCTTGATCGCCGTTGCCGAGGCTGCCGCCAGCATGGAGGGATCAAAGGACTCAATCAGGTCGAAGTACTGAGCAACTTTGAAGTCCTTGAGTCTCGCGTGCTGGGTAATCAGTTTCCAGTCATCAGTCAGGCGGCCCAGGTCAGGCACCGGCACGCCGCTTGACTTGGTTGGTGGGAACACGATGCCGTACTTTTTGTCCAACTTGGCGCGATCGCCGGCATAAAGGTTGTTGACGAATTTGGCAACCGCATCGTCCACCAGAATGGAACCACTGAACGTGGGGTCCAGACTGGCTAGGGCAGTGCATTCGTTGGCCAACTGGCCGCCCGCTTCCGCTTTGGGTAGAAAGTTGTTGATGATGCGTTTGAAGAAGAGCAGGTTGCCTGACAGCGACGGGTTGCTGTCGCGGGGCTTGCGCTCGAAACCCTTCAGATCATCAATGCCTAAGGCCTCATAAAGCAGATCGCTGACCACGTCTTTGTTGCGTAGTGCGGCGCGGTCATAGAGGCGCAGCACCACGTTGTCCTGCCCAAACGATGCAGCCCAACGATCAGCCACCGCCATGAAGGGCGCATGAGCGTAGTCACAGAACTTGTCAAAGCTCAGCGACAAATGGGTTGATTGAATGCTCTGTTGATACCAACTCGCCATATAGCGAAGATGGTCTCGGACATACAGATATACTTTAACGTCATGCCCGCTCAGCAGTTTTGACAGCAGTTTCACGCCACGACTGGTGAGTGTGTGAAATTCTTCCGATGAAAGAATGGCACGCGGCGTGTTTGCCAGTTCGGCACACAAGGCCTTTCCCAACTCGTCTTGGCGCGGATCTGCATCGCCAGGCATTTTCTTCAGCCACTTCGCCACATTATGATGGGCAGTGCCCATGCGGCCATGTTCCGGATACACGATGCCCAGCGCACCAAGCGGCCCCGGATTCATGCTGAGCATGTCTTGAATGGACGATGTACCAGTTTTATTTAAACCGATATGGAGAGTGATTTCAGCCATGCTGGGCGACAGTCAACGCGGTGATCGAAGGAGGCGGCTCAAGTCTTGGATCGGCCGCCAGATGGAATCATTCCTGCGGTTCAGCCTTGCTCACCGCCTGGTCGTCGGCCTGCAGCTCATTGGGCTTGGCCGGCAAGAAGATATAGCGCCGTGAGCCATCTTCCTTGGGCGTTTCCTTGATCTTGATCTTGCCCAGGAAGGGCACGCGCACCATGGCGCCGGGGGCGGCGGTTTCCACCTGCTGGCGAATTTCCTCGCAAACACTTTTCAGAATCAGGCCAATATTGCCCTTGGCCCAATCAGGATGTTTTTCATGAATCACATCCACCACGTCGCGCATTTTCATTGGGGCAACCTCAGTCAATTGGTTGATCAGTGCTGCGGGCACGCCTGTGGCGCCCAGCCGTCGATGGTAGCATGGGCCTCCTGCTGAATCAGTGCATACGCCTGCTGCAGAGCGGGTGCGTACTGGCGCAGGCCGCTGGCGTGGTCGTCGGCATGAAACAGCAACCGCAGCAGCGAGGCATCATCCAGCCTGGCTTGGCGCTGGCCCAGGCCGCAGGCGCCAAAGAGGGCGTCCACAGTGACCAGGCCTTGCAGGCCCGAGCGGTACAGCTCGGCGTGGGTGACGGTGTGAACCCGGTGGGGATAGTGGGCCAGTTCGGCCTGCATCCAGTGGCGGTAGGCCAACTCGTGCTGCACCAAATGCTGCAAGGCCAGGGCGCTGAGATCGGGCGGGGACTCGCCAGCGCGCAGCCGCTCGCGCAATGTGTCCACCTCGTGCGCCCGCCAAACCTGGGCTCGTTGGGCTAGTGCGAGCGCAAACAGGCGGTCGACCTCATCGGTGCGATCCAGATGGAGCACGGTGTAGCCCGATTCGGCCAGCGCGTGCAGCAACAGGCGGTTGAAGTCGCGCGATTCGGTTTCGTAAAGGTGGGTGAACCACAGGCCGGGTTGCAACGCCTCTATCAGCGCGGCATGAGCGGCTTGGGGCTCTGACGCTGCCAACTCGACCACCGCATGCAGCGGGCCGTCTGCACGGAATGGCCCCTCGTCCAGGTCGCGCCAGGGCAGGTGGGCGGCCAGCATCCGGTGCAGGGTAGGGGCGCCACTGAGTCGGCGGGACAGCAGCACGCAAGGGGTGAGGGTGCCAACCATAGCGTCTCAGTCTTGCGCGAAGGCGCCCCGAATGCGGGTTTCGGCCAGGCAGGCTTCGCGATAGTGGTCGGCTACGGGAACCTGCTGCATGGCGGCCTTGAGTGCGCGAAGCATGGCGTTGGGGCTTTCATCAGGGATGCCGTAGAGCAACATGAAGTGGCTGTCGTGCTTGCCGCCCTCGCGGACCTGCTCAAAGTGCTGCTGGGGCAGCCGCTGGCTGCCGTGAGCGGCCTGCACCGTGCGCGACAGTAAGGTTGGGTCGCTGTAGCTGCGGGCCTCGCTGAGGGCTGCCTCGGCCAGTTGCATCTTGCCCAGCCCGGGCGGATCGCAGTCCACGATGGTGGCATGCGGGTCGGTCACACAATACTCGCGTACCCAGCTAGGCCTTGCGGCATCCAGCGCAAAGGCGGCTGGCGCGACGGCGCTGGCGTGGACGGCCTCGTGCAGGAATCCGGCCGGGTCGTAGTCGCGTCGCGCACACATGCTGCTTTGCAGACCGAACCAGGGACCGTGCTCAGCAGCCGGTATCAGTGAGCTAGGTTCGAACAAAAAGTCGAAAATGGGTAGCGCGGGGTCAATGCGTCGCGCCGCCCGGGTCAGCGCCAGCAGGTAGCCGGCCGAGGTGGCGTGCAGCACGTAGTACGGCCGTTGACTTAAGGCCATCACCGATGGGCGGTTGGCGCTGCACAATGCGCCCACCCGGCTGCGCAAGGCCGGCGCTGTGAGCGCGCGGGCGACTTGGGTCTGGTAGTGCGCTGTGGGCTGGCCTACGTGGTCAAAATAGCTGAAATCCGCCTCGGTACTGCCCACATGGGCTATGAGTTCGTCGCGCAGTTGACTGGCATGGGGCGAGATCTTGCGGGCAAAAAAATACGGTTGGCGCAGCAGGTGGACCAGGTGGCCGTTGTCCAACTCCAGCGGCTGCCCTCGGTGATCGAACTCGCCATAGGTCAGACTGTGGCCGGCGATGAAGGCGGCGGGCCGGTGCGCGGCCACCAGGGTCTGAATGGCCAACTCGTCGGGAATCCAGGCGTGCGCGAAGAAGGCCTGCAGGTCGCGTCGCTCCAGTTGGGCGCAAACGGCTGCGGCCGTCGCCCGGGTCAGGCAGAACCACTGCGAGCCGAGATGGATGCGCAGCCCGGCGGGCGTGGCGCGGTGTACGCCCAGGCGCCGTTGGGCCGCCGTGAACCACTCGAACCAGCGTCGCTGGGTCTGGTAGTTGAACGGAAAGTAAAACTGGTAGCGCTCGTGCTCCAGTCCATCCTTGACCCAGCGGCGACGGCTGGCGTCCACGGCTTCGATGAAGTCCATGCCCTGGCGACGCCGCAAGAAGGCCTGCAAGCTCGCCAGCGGCCGGATGGGGACGCATGAGCCACTGATCAGCAGCAGGTAGTCGGCGGCAAAGCCGGTGTCGGCCAGCACGGTCTGCATCAGTCGCTGCGTGGCCTGCACCAGCGAATAACTGCCCCAGGCACAGCGCAATCGCTCACCCAGCATCTGCACCTGACGTCCCGGGGTGGCCAGCGCGGCCTGCAGGCGCGCGGCTTCGTCGGCGCTGCGGCGCGCGTCGTAGTGGACGTAGAGCTTGACGTCGGGGCTGTCGTAAAACGGTGTGGCCAGTGTCTTGACCACACGCAACGGCGCGTCATGGCACAGCAGCATGATGGCGATCTTCATGGCGGCCATCAGACGAACCAGCGGGCCATGCCGCGTTGCCGCAGGGCATCTACCAGCGGCTGGAAGTTGAGGATCTTGTCGCGCACGGCGCCAGGGTTCTGTCGCTCGATAGGCTCTTCCACGGTGTCCACACGGTCACTCACGCCCAGGAATGCGGTCAACCGGTTCAGGTGGGCAGAACTCTTGATCTCGCTGTAGTCGATCTGCATATGATCTTGGCCGCTGCTGTGCAAGATGGTCAATACGTCGTTGTAGAAGCAGCTCTGGCGCAGTGTGAACTCGATCAGTGCGTCCACGTCCACATGGACGCGCGGATCGTGGTCCTGCGCCGCCTTGTGGGTGGTGAGCCAGATGTTGCTGCGACGCGCAATCAGCAGCGAAACGAACGACTCCAGGTAGTTGCGCGTCAGCAGCACTTTGCGCACGCCCGGGTGGTACAGCACCTCGGCCATGGCCAGTGGCTCATGGTCGAGAAAGAGCCGAAAACCGCAGGTCTGGCGGTCGTTGCCGTCGATCAACTGGCGCAGCATGCCCAGCGGGTTTTCGCGACGACTGGCGACCTGGTAGCGGTGGTAGCCCAGGTGCTCGGCGCCCAGGTCGGCGGCCAGGCCGATGAACTTGGGGTTGAAGAGCTCACCGTGGCAACGCACGCTGGGCAACAGGTTCAGGGTGCGCTCCAGGAAATTGGAGCCGCTGCGCATCATGCCCACGATGACGAAGGCCGGCCGCTGGATCTGCAGGCGAGGTGGCTGGGGGGGCTGGATGCAGACCTTCATCGGTTGGCCTAGTACCAGGTGCCGGCCTGCATGAAACCCAGCTGCTGCAACTGCCGGCTGTGCGCATAGCGCACGGCAATCTGCGGGTCGTAGAGCGTCACGTCGCCTGCATCCAGGTAGGCACGGTATTCGGTGCTGCCCGCGTAGTGCTGGCCACGTCGCATTTCCTCGGCCGCCTTGCCCTGCAGCAGGCTGACGTACTTGAAATGAAACAGCACGCCGGAGACCGCCTCAGGCTTCTCGCGGTGAGGGCAATTGAGCTCGGGCGCGTTCAGGTGGTGGGTGGATGAGAGGTAGCGCAGGCCGCGCCGCCAGTGCACCAGCGGCACCTTGTTCAGCGCCGGGGCCTGCTCGGGGTGGTCGGCAAAGAAGCGCCGCATGCGCACGCCGCCCTGCACCCAGACGCTGCGGTGGGCGGCATCGGGGTGCTGGGTGAAGTTGAGGCGATCGAAATAAGGGCACAACTCGAAGGGGTCGCTGCCGGCCTCAAGCCGGGTTTGGCTCAGCGGTCGGTCGCTGTAGGCGTCCAGCAATGGGGCGAAGAGCGCGCCCTGGCCGCTGGCCTCCAGATACCGGGTCAGGTTCAGCAGACCGCGGTACTCGCAGTGGGGGTAGATGAGGAACTCGTCTGGATCCACGGTCAGGCACCACTTGCCGACGCCCCATTGGCTCAGGAGATGGTTGCACCAGTCCATGCCAAAGGCGGCCTCTCGGTAGCTGCTACCGGCGTGCCAGACCGAACAATCGCCCTCGCTGGCCAACCATGGGGCCAGCCCATCGGTGGAGCCGTTGTCCACCACCAGAAAGTGGCGCACACCCAGGCGGCGGTAGTGGGCCAGAAAGGCCGGGAAGCGCACGCGCTCATCGCGCGCACAGCACACCAGCAGCAGGGTCGCGTCGCGGATGGCCGCCTCGTTCACGTGCACGGGCTGTAGCTGGGCCCCGTGGCGACGTGCGGCCTGGCGTTGCCTGAGGCGGGACCCGATGGTCATGTGGGGGTTGCCACCGCCTTGAGGTAGCCGTAGTGCTGCATGTTGAAGCGACAAACCATCTGCAATCGCTTGCGGTCTTCGGCGCTGAGCACCCCGCTGGCGTCGTGGTCGGAGACGCGTGGCTTGAAGTCGCTGAACCACGTCGGGTCGTAGGGCTCCTCAAGAAACTCCAGCAATTTGCGGGTTTCGTCAAGCGCGTTGTCCATGAAATCCTCGTAGCGCAACTCGTGCACCCGGCCGGGATAAGCGCGCCGCAGGCCCCGAATGATGTGTGCCGACTCGTTCCAGTAGTTGGCCGCGCCGATGATGTCGTTGACCTTGACGATGCGGCCGATGCGCAGACTGGCGGCCACGTTCATCGGGTTGCGCACGATGTGCACGAAGCGCGCCTTGGGCATGGCCGCTGCGGCCAGCATGGCGCCGTAGACGTTCTGCGGCGTCTTGTCGAACCAGCGCGTGGCCTGGGGTTTGTTGCGCTGTATGTAAAGCGCCATGTAGCGGTTGTACAGATGCGCCCGCGAGTGCGAACTGTGCAGCAGCTTCTTGAACTCGTCCTGGGTGATGCCGTCGATCTCGCGGTGACGCTTGAGCACGGCGTTGTCGCTGAGTACGCGGTTGAGTCCATCGGTGCCAAAGGGCTCGGCCCAGCGAAAAAAATGGGTTTCTTCGGGGCAGGCGAGATTGGGATGACGGCGCAGCACGTCGCGCAGCATGGTGGTGCCTGAGCGCACGCAGCCGATGATGAAGAACGGACTGTCTGACGACGTCGAGGTCGTGATGTCGGGAGGGGGGGGGGCGGTCATGGCAGGGTCAATCATCATTATCACCAGCGGTCATCCACGCCGCCCAGCCGGCGCTGCCGTGGTAGCGCACGGCATGCGCGGCATCGAACAGCCGAGGCTGAGCCTCGGCCAGCATGGCCTGGTAGCGCCGGTACTCCTCGGCGTCATTGAAGTGCTGCCGGCGCCGCACCTCTTCGTGCACCTTGCGCGCAAAGTCGGCGTGGTATTTGAAGTGGGCCAGGCAGGCGCCGCCGCGCGCCGGGGTCACGCCAGCCACATCGTGCAGGCCGTCGGAGAGCCGCATCCAGGGCTGGTGACGCAGCAGCGCGATCTTCTGCGCGGTAAAGAAGTTGGGGGCGGCGCCCGGCGCCAGTCGGTGGCGCAAGGCGCTGAGCTGGGTGCGGCCGTTGGAGAAACGGCCTGAGCCCAGATGCCAGTCCAGCAGCGGCTGGCGATCGTGCCAGGGCGCCGCCTCGAACGGGGCTTGGCGGGCCAGGTCGGCGTCTGCGAGGTCGCCCTCGGGGTACATGTCGATCATCACCGTGCGCACGGCGTCAGCGCCTTCGGCATCGGCGGTGGCCAGCCAGGCGGCCAAAGGCCGTGTCTCGCAGTCGGGGTAGATCAGCAATTCGTCCAGATCGACCAGCACCGACCAGCGCCCATGGCCGTGGGCGGCCAGCACGGCCTGCTGCCAGGCCACCCCATAGTGGGCGTCGCGGTAGGGCGTGGCGGCCGAGTAGAGCAGCACGTCCTCCTGGGCCAGCGCCAACTCGCGTGTGCCGTCGTCCGAGAGGTTGTCCACCAGCACGAAATGGCGCACGCCCTGGGCGCGGTAATGAGCCAGAAAATGCGGCAGCATCAGCCGCTCGTTGCGCATCACGGCCACCACCATGGGCGCGGAATTCGCCCAGGTGTGCGCGCGCGCTGCGGGGCTGAGCAATTCCAGTGCATTGGCCGGTGCGAAGGCGTTCAATACAGGGGGCGCATCGCATGGCCAGAGGTAGCGCGGGCTCAGTCCGGGGGCACGCGCGACGGGATTGCTCTCGCGATGGCAGATCAGGGTGGGCGAGAACGCACCGGGGTCGAACGTCGGGGCGCCCGTGTTGACGGCGGCGGCCTGGGCGCCTGGGCAACTGCGCACGGCCACCGCCAAGCCTTGATTGCTCAGTACCAAACCGGCCGCGGCGGCCAAGTCGCCGATCAGTTTGTCGGCCAGGTAGGCGCCACGCGTCAACTGGGCACCGGCTGGGGTGGCACGCAGCCGTTGCACGGCCGCCATGGCCCAGCGCGACAAACACCAGCCAGTGCGCCCATCGGCATACACCGAGGGCTCGGGCGAAGTGTCCAGGCTATGGCGCGCGACCTCACTGATGGCCTCACGTTGATGCCCTCGGCGATCCAACTCGCCGACGGTGAGCCGCACCGCCCGGCCGTGGTAGTGGTGGGTCAGGTGCGGCTGGGTGTCCAGCCACGCGTCCACCGCCAGGTCACTGACGTCGTCCAGGCACAGCAGATGGCTGGCCTGCGTGTGCGCCAGTACCCAGTCGAGCAAGGCCAGGGCCTTGTGCGGACGGTGTTCGGGCGCGTCGGATGCCGCCAGCGCAAGCACGCCGTCCTGCATGCTGCCATTGCCCTCGCCCACCGCCACCAGCCAGGACAAGCCGCGGGCGTTAAGGTGCGGGCCCCAGGTGGCACGGATGCGGGCCAACGTCGCGTCCAGGCGGCTGTGCTGGCTGATCACGACCACCAGCGTGGCATAAAGGGGGTTGGTGACCGTCAGCCGAGGTTGGGCTGGGGGCTGGACGGCAGCCCACAGCGCCGGTGCCTGGCTTGCCAGCATGGCCGTCCAGGCGGTCGCCAGTGATTGCAACGGCGCCAAGTGCTGGGCCGCCAGCGCGGCAGCCACCAGGGGTTGCGGCGGGTGGGCTGTGGTCTCATCCACGTTGGCAGCCCAGGCCGTGTGCCACAGCTCGCGCGCGTGGGCGAGGGCAGGGGCTGCATTGCCGGTTGCGGTGCCAGACCAGACCGTAGCCAGCCAGGCCGCCAGCGCAGCGCTGCAGCCACCGTCGTGCACGGCCAGGGTACGCAGCGTGCTGGCTTCCGGTACTGGGGTGAGGTCGCTCAGAGCACGTAGCCAAAGGGTGACAAGGCCGGCGTCGCGCGCGGGTGCGACATCTGCAACCGCCTGGATATGGGCACGCAGCCCGCTCAGCGGGGCGTCCAGGGTCGCCGCAGCGTCAAGGGGGGCCGGGTGCGCCGCCAGGCGCAACGCCTCGGTGGTCCCCCAGAAGGCAGCCTGGTTGCCGACGGCGACGAGGGCCTCGGCGTCCAGCGCACCTGCGCTGCGGCTAAGCGCCATGCGTGCCCAGGTCGCCGCAGCGGGCCATGTGGCCAGGGGAGTCAGTTCGGCCAACGTGATCAGTGCCTGCGCATCGTCACCACTGCACCAGCGTGCAACGGCGCGGAGCCAAGTGGTGTGCGCGGCGCGTAGCGCCATGGGCCAGGTGGTGGACTGTGGCCACTGGCGCTGCATGGCGGCCCAGAACTCGGGTGTCAAGCCATGGGCTTGCAATGCGGTGGCCGTCAGGTGTTCGGCCTGATCCGCAGGCAGCCGGTCGGCTAGGCGCAGCAGAGTGACTTGGGCCGCAATCAAATGACTGTCCGGCCCGCGTCCCCAGAAGTCGGCGCCGTAGGTGCGCAGCAGTGTCACCAGTGCCAGCAGCCACTCGGTGGCCTGAGTGCGAGCCTCGGGTGTATCGGGCCATTGGGTGGCGAGCGTACGCACAGCGGCAGCCACACATTCGGTGTTGAGCCAACCCGATGCGGTGTGCAGCCGCCGGGTGACGGCGGTGGCCAGTATGTAGTCGGCACTGGCCGCCGCCTCAGGTAGAACCAGCGATAGCGCCCAGTTGTCGCTCGTCGTGGCCAGTTCACGCAGTCGGCTGGCGTCAAGCCAGGGCCGCAGCGCGGCATAGCGGTCGATGGCGCACATCTGCGGCAGGATGGCCAACACCAGTTCGTGGCGCAGGGCGCTACCAGGCTTGGTGGCTGCCAGGGCGGCGTCGGCAACGGCCACACAGGCGTCGGCATCGTCTGAGAGCCAGGCGGCGTTCAGGGCCCGCAAGCGGTCATGCAAGGCCTGGCTGAGGGGGTCTCGCTCGTCGCGCAAGGGTGGTGGATAGGCACTCGCAGCCAGCCAGTCAGCCAACCCAAAGAGGGCGGCCTGGTCGCTCAGCCATTGACGCAACGTGCCATGCAGCTGAGGCCACAGCTTGGCAGCCTCCACGTGACTGAGCAGGTGAAGCAATGTGCGCTGCGCGCCCGGGCTGTCCATGCCGGCGGCATGCAGGGCAACGAGGTCGATCAGTACATCCGTGGGGCGCCAGTGCACGAGCGCGTCATCCACCGCTTCACCTTCGGCGTGCAGTTGAAGGCACACATCGCCTTGCGCATCGGCCCAGCGCCACACAGTGGGCGGAATGTCGATGACGAAACCCTGATCGAAGGGCTCTACGCCCAGGGCTTGGCCGTCGCTGCGGGGTAGGTACAGCACAGCAGCGCCCAAGTCGCTGCCATCTGGGGCATGCAGACTCAATGCTCCTTGGGCCGCGCCATCCACCAAAACCTTGCCTTGGCACATGCCTTGATGGCACAACTCGATGTGGGCTTGTACCTGTCGGGCCGCTTGCCGCAGCGCTGCGAAATGCTCGGGCGGCCACGCTGGCCGCGTGGCAGCATGGTGGATCAGGCCCAGTTGTGCCGCTTGCACGCGCGCGGGGCTGAATGGCAGGGCCACGATGGCCTGGACGTGACTCCACAGCGGCCGAGGATCGAACACGGCTTGCATCTGGTCGCCGGCCACCACGACCAGCGTGCGCAGCGATTGACCACCGGCCTGCCAGACTTCGGGCGGCAGTGCCAGCCGATAGCCGAAATTGGCTACGGGTGCCCCCAGGCTGGTGGCCACGTCGACACGTGGCTCGCGATAGACCACAGTGGCCACCTCTGTGTTGTCGATACGCAGCGTCACGGGCAACGGCTTGGCGCTGGCACGGTCCGCTGCCCAGCCAATCACACAGAGGTTCTCAATGCGCTCGACGACGACGACTGCGGAAGCGCTCATGACACGAGGGGCTGATGGGCCCGGGTTACGGGTTGTGCGTGGGCCTCTCGTAGCAGTCGCAGCGCCAGCGAATCGGGCTCATCGACCAGAGCCAGCGGCAGTACGAGGTGGCCCGGGTCGTGCGCCGGGGTCCGCTGGGCCGGGGCGCCGATGTCGAAGACGGCGACGCGATAGCCACTGGCCAGTGCGCCGGTCAGCACGTAGCAGTAGGTCTCGGGCCAGATCGACGGGATGAAGATCAGGTGTGGCTGGTGCTGGGCGATCTTGTCCAGCAACTCATGGTCAAAATAGCGCCCCAGCAGCGTGATGCCGCGCTGGGCCAACGCGGGATCGTCCATGGAGTAGCCCAGCAACGCCAAGGTCATGGGCAACTGGCGCGCGGCGATGACATCGGCCAAGGCGGTCATCACGTCGAACCCCTTGATGCGGCTAATGGCACCCACGACCAGAACGCGCACGGTGTCGCCCTGCTGGGCGATGCGCATCATGCCGGGCCGATGTGTTGGGGGCGGCTCGTGCGGCCACACGGAGATGGGTCTCTCGCCGCTCACCAGCAGGCGCAGCCGCTGGGCAACGTCGTCGGAGGGAACGACGATGGAATGGGCCGCGTCCAGCAGGCGTTGCGCGCTGGCACGCCACGGACCAATGGGGCCGACTTGCTCGATCAGGCCGTCGCTGGCCAGGCAGGCGTTGCAACGCGCGTCGGGGGGGACTCCGCAATAGCGGCCCTGAGGGGTGACGAGGTTGATGCGCGGGCACAGCGCGTAGTAGTCGTGCACCGAGGCCCGGATCTCGAGGTTGGCCTGCTCGGCGATCTGCACCAGGGCGTCGGTGGTGGCGGGCGGAAAGTCGATCAGGTGATGGACGTGGATCTCGTCGATGCCCAGCGTGACGAGCATCTCTTCAAGCAACTCCGAAGGTTGCAGCGGCACGGTGGCCAGATTGGGCAGGCTGAAGACGCTGGGGTGCAGCAAGGCCACGCAGCCCGGCTCGTGCGAGGGCCGCAGCTCGAACACGGCCGCACCGCCGGCAGTCAACTCGCGCGACTGTTCCAGCAGATGGCGCTCGGTGCCGCCACCCCGGTTGTGACAGACCAGCAGCACGTTGCGCTCTGCCGCCAGCAGCCGCAGCCGCGCCAGATCGATGCGGGCGCGGTGAATCCAGGCGGGGTTGGTGGCAATGTGGGTGGCCACGTCCTCTTCGTAGCGCGGATGCAGTTGCTTGAGCATGAGCAAGGCCTGGGTCACGCGTTCGCGGGCCTCGCCCTTGAAGCTGACCGAGCCCACATGGCGCACGTAGACGTCGCAGGCGATGGCGTTCTCATGGCCGTCGGCGATGGCGCGCTGACACCAGTCGTTCTCTTCGCCGTAGCCGCGGCCGAAATGCTGCTCATCGAGATGGCCGATGCGGTTCAACACGGTGCGCCGCATGTACATGCAAAAGCCCACGCCGGTGGGTGCGGTGACGTAGTGGCCGGCGTTGCACTGGCTGGCCAGGCGATCGATCTCGGCGTGGTCGATCTCCAGCGGCGTGTGGTTCTCGCGCACGGTCTCGGGGTAGCTGCAGATGGTGGCGTTGTTCGATAGCGGCGTGATGCTGGCCAGCTGCGGGCTGGCGGCAGCCATGGCCAGCAGGCGATCCAGCCAATCGCCATAGACCTCGGTGTCGCTGTTGAGGATGACCACGTCGCGCTGTGGATGCAGCCGCAGGCCATGGTTGACGGTCTTGACGAAGCCGCCATTGCTGCGTTGCTGGATCAGCGTGAACAGGTCGCGCCCGGCCAGGCTGCGCAACATGGCATTGAGCTCGGCGATGGGGCCGGCATCGTTGATGACGATGACTTCATGCGGTGTGCGCACGGGCGCCGTCAACACACTGTGCAAGCAGCGCAACGTCTCCTGCGTTCCGGCATAAACGGGGATAACGACATCCACCATCGGTTCGCCGCTGCGCACGATGGGCTTGACGGCCGCCCAGGAGGCGGGGTCCAGCATGTCCATGGCAGGCTCTCCCGCCTCCACGGAAAAGGGAAGCGGCACAGCCGCCTGGGTCATCTCGGTCGGATGTGCCGTCAACCACTGTGCCAGCTCGCCAGTGGCCAACTGGGACAAGGGGTTGCCCTTGGCGACACGCAGATGGGGAATGTTGTGCAGCAGCCGGCGCAAGTCCACGCCGGGCAATGGGTTGCGGCCTTCGCGCCAGCCCCACTTCTGGAAATGCAGCAGCGGATCCTGGCCGGACTGCTGCACGTCGGGGTTGACCTGCAGGTAGTACTCGGCGTCAAACCAGGGCGAGGTGGAGGTTTTGCGAAAGCGGCCGATCAGGCCGTAGTGCAGCAGCCGGTTGAGGCCGTGCAGCGGGCCGCTGTGCGCGTCGTAGTGGCGCACGTCGAACATGGGGGTGGGCGAGAGGCCGGCGGCATCGCCGAACTCCACGTAGTGACGCAGCGCCGACTGACCCTTGAGCTCGGCCGGGCCGAGCTGGGACAGGTAGTGCTCGCGGTCGAACAAACCCAGCGAGCGGGTCAGCTCCACCTCCAGGCCCAGCAAGGGATCGCTGACGCCCAGCGCACGTGCCACCGCCCGCGCAGCGCGCAGGCAGGTGGCCATCACGCGCGCGTCGAATGCCTTGACCGGGACTTCGACCTGCAACAAGCGGCCACCTCCCCCGCCGCCTGCGGCGGCGCGCCGTTATCTCGTGTTGATGCCGTTGAGCACGCCGGCCGAGATGGCCAGTTGATACAGCACCGAAGTGATGCCGCGTGCAACCTCGATGAACTTGGTCTGGATCTTCGGGAAGACCATGATCTCGTCGCCCGGCCCTGGGGTGCCCTTGTCGGCCATCACCACGCCGTTGGGCTTGACCAGCATCACGTTGTTGCGGTCGGCGCGCTGGGTGGGGCCGCCGACGCGGTCGATGTAGTCGTCGATGGTGGCGCCCTGGCTGAAGACCAGTGTGTTGGGGAACACCACCTCGCCGCTGATCGTCACGGTGTTGCTCTGCACGGGAATGTTCAGCACGTCGCCGTCTTCAAGCAAGGTCGCGCCGGCGTCTTCCAGCGTGGTCAGCACCACCTGGCCCTTGGGCTGGATGGTGCGGGCGCGCTCGATGAACTGCATGATCATCTGCCCCTCCGTGGCGCGCAGATTGGCTTCCTCGCTGGTGTCGGAGCGGCCGGTCAGGGCGGTGACCTCCAGGCTGCGCAGCGTGGCATCAAGGTTTTCCTTCTGCTTGAGCGCCACCGAACGGCGGAACATCTGCAGCCCGGCCATGTTGGCCTGCGGCGCGGGCGTCAAGCGGGCGATCACATCCTTGAGCTGGGAGCCATAGGGCAGGATGAAGGTGCGCTCACCTTGCTGCGCGCCTTCGATGCGCACCTGGATGGTGCCGATGTACTTGTCGGCCGTGAGCATCACCTCGTCGCCCGCGTCGACCATCACCTGATCGGCATTGGCCAGCGGGTGGTATTCGCTGCGTCGCTGAGGGCCCACCGAGCGCACGACGGCGAAGTGGGTGGCGGCCGGCGTGGGCGTGGCCATGGCCAGCAGTTCACTGGCCTTGATCTGCTGGCCCGCCAGCTCGAAGCGGTAGGGGTTGAAGGCCTCGCCGGCCACCAGCACCGTGTTGCGGCGCGGGGCCACGACGATGGTGTCGCCGTCGCGCAGTTGCAGCGCCTCCATGGTGCCCTTGAGCAGGAACTTGTACAGGTCGACGCGGGCACGCACCTGGCTGCCCCGCATCACGTCCACGGCCATGTAGCTGCCCCGGTCGGCGTCGATGCCGCCGGCCTTGTCCAGGTAGTACAGCACCGAGTCGGAGGACAGGCCGCCGTAGAGGCCGGGCGCCCGCACGAAACCGGTGACGTAGACCTTGACTGGTTGCGCCGCCTCCAGCGTGGCATAGACGCCGACGTTGGCGCGGAACACCCGCTGCACCGAATTGGACACGGTGGTGTTGAGGTCGCCGTTGCGCACGCCGGCCACTTTGATCGGGCCCACGTTGGGAATGAAGATGTTGCCCTGGGCGTCCACCGTCTGCAGCGCCTCGTAGGCCACCGCACCCCACAGCCGCACCACCACACGGTCGCCCGAGGAGACGGTGTAGTCGGGGTTGAAGCCGTTGAACGGCACCGCGCTGAAGCGGCCACTGAACATCTGCGAGCCGAACATCACCGCGGGGCCGCCCACCATGGGTGTGGCGGGCAGCGGGCCGGGGGGCATGGCATACACCGTGCCTTGCGTGGGCGTGACGGCCGGCGAGAGCACCGACGACGTCGTCGCCACCGGGGTGGCCGTGGTCGTCGTGGTGGTCGGGGCATAGGTGCCGTCCGGCTGCACCTGACCGGGGTAGGTGGTCGTGGGCTGCGCCGTGGTCGGCGTGGTGGTGGGGGTCGTCGTCGGGTAGGCGCTCGGGTTGGAGCTGGTGCCCGGCGGGCGTTGCGAAGGCGTCTGGGCCAGGGTGGACGAGACCGCCAGCGCGCTCAGGACGGCCAGCACCGAGGGAAGCAGATGATGGGGTGTGCGCATGATGTCAGTCCTGGTGTTCTTGGATCGTCGCGACGGCCAGGCGGGCCACGATGTAGAGGACGCAGCAGATGACCAGCAGCGTCAACAGGTTGTAGAGGATGCGGGGGTAAAGAGCCGACTCGGGCAGCAACGGATGGGTCACCACCACCAGGCTCTTGACCTTCTGGCCGGCCTCGATGCGGGCGGCCTGGTAGGCCGTGTTGGCCGCGCGGTAGGACTCCTCGGCAAACATGGCCGTCAGCGCCAGGCGCTGGTAGTTGGCGTTGAGCGTGCCGATCTTGTCGCCGCTCTCGGTCGACGTGGTGCGCAGGCGCTCGGCCTCAAGCTGCGCCTTGTAGGCGGCCACCTGGTCGCGCACGCTGGTCACTGCCGGGGCGTCGGGCTGCATGAACGACAGCTTGTTCTTCAGGTCGGCTTCCAGGCGGGCGATGCTGGCCTGCAACTCGGCGGTCAGTGAAGAGGCCGCCATCTGCTGCGCCGCGGGGTCCAGCATCTTGTTGGCGGACTGGAACTGCACCACGTCGTTCTTGGCCTTGTCCAGCTTGCTGGCGGCCAGCGCCAGTTCCCCTTCAGAGAACTTCATCTGCTCGCGCGCCACGCGCTGCGAGAAGTCGTTGACGAAGCGCTCGCAGGCCGCCAGGATGGCGTCGTTGATCTGCTTGGCCATCTCAGGCGTGAAACCCTGGGTGCGCACCGTGATCAGGCCGGTGGAGTCGTTGAACTCCAGATCGATGCGGTGGCGATAGTATTTGAGAAACCACTCGCGGCTGGTGCCGTCCCAGAGGCGGTACACGAAGTCGATCTTGGGCGACTCATAGTGGGCGCGCAGGTTGAGCTTGCGATCCAGCTCTTCCAGCAACTCGCCCGACTCGATGTAGTCCATCAGGTACAGCGTGTCGGCGTAAGCCCCCAGACTGGCGCCGGTGCCCAGTGAGATCGCGGAGGCGCCGACGGCTGCCGTGGGGTTGGCCGAACGCACGGCCACGATGGACTCGCTGACGTAGCGGTTGGCCGAGAAGACCAGCATGTACAGCAGTGCCACCGCCGCCGGCAACACCAGTATGGCCACCTGCAGGCGGCGTGGTGTGAAGAATGAAACCTTCATGGTGTTCAGGATGCCTCTCGCGTCAATGCTTGGAATGCTTCAAGGGCCTCGTCCACGTCGTCATACACCAGGGCTTCGCCCTTGTGCAAAAAGACGACGACGCTGCACAGATCCTTGATCTCTTTGTGGTTGTGGGTGCACAGAATCACCCCGGCGCGCTCGAGCTTGGCCCGAAAGACCTCGACCGCCTTCTTGCGGAAGATGGGGTCCCCCACCGCCAGCACCTCGTCGATCAGGTAGTAGTCGAAGTCGAACGCCATGCTGGCGCCAAAGGTCACGCGCGAGCGCATGCCTGGCGAGTAGGTGCCCATGGGCAGATCGAAGTAGTCGCCAATGTCGGCAAAGCGCTCGACGTAGGCGATGCGCTCGCGCGCCTCGGCGCCCAGCGCGCCCATGATGCGGCAGATGAAGTTGAGGTTCTGGCGCGCCGTCAGCGAGCCCTGGTAGCCGCCGCTCAGACCCACCGGCCAGGAGATGCGCTGGTCGGTGATCACCTCGCCGTGGTCGGGCGGGGCGATGCCGCCCAGGATGCGCAGCAGCGTGCTCTTGCCCGCGCCATTGCGCCCGATCAGGCCGATGCCCGAGCCCGTGGGCAGCGTGAAGTTCAGGTCGCGGAACACATAGCGTCGCCCCCCCCGGTTGGGATAGGACTTGGTGAGGTTGCGAATCTCGATCATGTGGCCGCCCTCAAACCCGCGTCAGCAACCGGATGCGGTACTGCCAGAAGGCCATGCTGGTCAGGGCCAGCATGACCAGACCCCAGAACAGCGGGTATTCCACCGTCAGGCCCAGCAGCAGCATGTGGTTGTTGCTGCCGAAAAAAGCCCAGCGCGACAACTCCACGATGTGCACAAAGGGGTTGTACAGCAGGTACTCGCGGATGGCGGGCGGAAAGGTGTGGATGGGAATCAGCACGCCCGACAGCAGATACAGCGGGGTTGAGGTCATGCCGATGAACATCCGCACCCGCGGACGGCCGTGGGCCAGCACGGTCGAGCCCATGGCCAGCACGAAGCCCCACAGCCCGAACAGGGCAATGGCGCCCGCGTACTCCAGTGGCCTGTTGGGCCACCATTGGTCGCCCAGCCAACCAAAGAAGCTCAGGAACAGCACCAGCACCACCAGATACAGCACCAACTCCACGATCATCCGTGCCAGCAGCGTGTCGATGGGCTTGACCTGCCGATAGCCCAGCAGGCCACCGTTGGACTCCACCGCCGCCATGCCCTGGAACCACATGCTGCGGGTCATCAGAAAAGGGATGATGGCCACCGACAGCCACAGCTCGGGTGCAATGGCGACGCCTACATAGCGGTCGCGCAGCACCACGCGGATCAGCAGCATGATGGCAATGTGCGCCATCGGCTCAAACAGCACCCACAGCAACCCGATAAAGCGGCCACCGAAGCGGGTCTTCAACTCACGCAACACCAGTGCGGCCAGCACGGAGCGCTGAATCTCGAGGGGGCTTCGCTTGGACAGCATGAATGGGTGGGTCAGGCGGCATGCGCACGCGAGTGCGCACAGCAGGTGGATCTTTGATAGATCGGCACTCTAGCCCAACTCCTCCGGGCAACGCGCAGCAATCTGGCGGAAAACGCGCCATTATTCCAGCATTTGCCGGTTACGCTTGCCTACCCCTAGCTTGAACCCCGATTGCGCCGTCCCTCGTTCATGTGGCTTGCCAAGACACCACTCGCCGCCCTTTCCCGGCGTCCGCCGCAGCAGGCCACGCGCCTGCTGGTGGTGGAGGAGGGCGCCAGCCCCAGCGGCGACTACCTGCTGCACCCCTGGCTGGCCACCCTGGGCGTGCCGGTGGTGCGGCTGGATGCGCATCGCGCGCCGCCGGCCGATGCCTTGGTGGCCGGCGACTTCGTCGTCGTCGTGCGCTACCTGCATCCCGCCTGGCGGCGGGCCATCCAGCGCCGCCGCAGCGCGTTGGCCGGTCTGGCCTGGTTTCTCGATGACGACCTGGCGGACGCCGCCGTGCTGACTGAGTTGCCCGCCGCCTATGCCACCAAGGTGCGCAGCCTCGCGCTCAAATGCGTGCCCTGGTTTGTGCAGATGGCGGCCCAATGGTGGGTGGCCACCGAGGCCCTGGCCCACAAATATGCCGCCCACCAGCCGCAGGTGTTGGCGCTGGCGCCGCCGGCAGCGTTGGCTGCCCCGGCCACCGAAGCCGTGCGCCTGGCCTACCACGGCAGCGCCTCGCACCAGCGCGAGCTGGCGTGGCTGCATCCGGTGCTGGCCGAGGTGCTGGCGGCGCGGCCGCAATGCCATCTGACGGTCATCGGCGATCTGGCCATCAACCGCCGCTACCGCGACCTGCCGCGCACCACCGTGCTGCACCCCATGCGCTGGCCGTCCTACCTGGCCTATACGCAGCAGGCGCGGGCGGATGTGGGCCTGGCGCCGCTGCTGCCCGGCGTCTTCAATGCCGGGCGCGGTGCCGTCAAGTTCTACGACTACGCGCGCATGGGCGCGGCCGGCGTCTACGCCGCCACGCCGCCCTACGCCGGCTTCATCCGTGATGGCGTGGACGGCGTGCTGCTGCCCATGGCGCCTGCGGCCTGGGTTGAGGCACTGCTGGCGCTGGTGGACGACGCGCCGCGCCGCGCGGCGCTGGCGCAGGCGGCGCGGGCGCGGGCGCTTAATCCGGTGCCGTGAGGCTCAGCCACGGCCAGCGCGCCTGGTAGGAGCGGGCCTTGGCGACATACAGGGGTAGCCGAAATCTTGTTCGTACCAGAGGTGGACCCGCGCCTGGTTGACGGCCTCCACGCGCACGCCCAGATCGGCCGTCAGCGCCTCCACCCGGGCCTGTACGGCTCGCTCGGCGTCGGCGTCGCCCGAGGCGTCAAAGGAGAACAGGTCGTAGTCGCGGATGCTGTGGGTGGGCGCCAGGTCGTCCCAACGGGCCAGCAAGGCCGCGTTGACCGGGTTGGTCAGCACGTCCGCCACGAAGCGGTGCTGCAGCGCCTGCCCGCTCACCGCGCCAGCACCCGCCGGTACTGGACGGCCTCGGCCATGTGGGCCGGCTGCACCGCGTCGCTGGCGCCCAGATCGGCCACCGTGCGCGCCAGCCGCATCACGCGGTGCAGGCTGCGGCCGGACCAGCCCAGTTGGGTGGCCGCGCGGTGCAGCAGTTGCTGCGCCTCGGGGGTGAGGGCGGTCTGGGCGTCGATGGTGGCCGGCGCAATGCCTGCGTTGAGCCGGCCCTGGCGGGTGTGCTGGCGCGCCTGCGCCGCCGCCACGCGCGCCGCCACGGCAGCGCTGGCCTCACCGGGCGGCGCGGCCAGCAACTCGGCGGGTGGCAAGGCAGCGACCTCCACCTGCATGTCGATGCGGTCCAGCAGCGGGCCCGACAGCCGGCCCTGGTAGCGCCGCACCTGGTCCGGCGTGCAGCGGCAGAAATGGCCGGTGCCCGGGCTGGCGCCCAGCCAGCCGCAGGGGCAGGGGTTCATCGCCGCCACCAGCTGGAAGCGCGCCGGAAACTGGGCCGCCTGGGCGGCGCGGGCGATGGTGATGTGGCCGCTTTCCAGCGGCTCGCGCAGCGCCTCCAGCGCGCTGCGCGGGAACTCGGGCAACTCGTCGAGAAACAGCACGCCCGCATGGGCCAGTGAAATCTCGCCCGGCCGGGGCGGCGAGCCCCCGCCCACCAGCGCCACCGCGCTGGCGCTGTGGTGGGGCGCGCGCACCGGCCGCTGGCCAAACCGGGCCGCATCAAACCCCTGGGCGGTGGCACTGTGCAGGGCCGCGCTGGCGTAGGCGTCGTCCTCGTTCAGCGGCGGCAGCAGGCCGGCCAGGCGCTGCGCCAGCATGGACTTGCCGGTGCCCGGTGGCCCCACCAGCAGCAGGCTGTGGCCACCAGCCGCCGCCACCTCCAGCGCACGCTTGGCCGCAGCCTGGCCGCGCACGTCCTGCAAATCGGGTGGTGGTGCGGCCGGTGTGGGCACAGGCGCCACGGCAGCAGGCAGCGGGGCGCCCTCGGCACGCAAGGCCTGCACCACGTCCAGCAGGTGGGCGGCGGCGCGCACGTCCAGCCCCGGCACGCGGGCGGCCTCGTCGGCGCTGGCCTCGGGCAGCACCAGCGTGCGCGGGCTGCCGGTGCGGCGGGCGCCCAGCGCCAGCGCCAGCGCGCCGCGCACCGGGCGCAGCTCGCCGGCCAGCGACAGCTCGCCGGCAAACTCGTGCGCCGCCAGCCGCTGCGCGTCCAGCAGCCCTTGCGCGGCCAGCAGGCCCAGGGCGATGGGCAGGTCGAACCGGCCCGAATCCTTGGGCAGATCGGCCGGCGCCAGGCTGACGGTGACGCGGCGGTCGTGGGGGAAGGCAAAGCCGCTCTCCACCAGGGCGGCGCGCACGCGCTCGCGGGCCTCCTTGACCTCGGTGTCGGCCAGGCCCACCAGCGTGAACTGCGGCAGGCCGTTGGCCAGATGCACCTCCACCCGAACCTCGGGGGCGGCAAGGCCCTGCTGGGCGCGGCTGTAGACAACGGCAAGGGTCATGCGTCCAGTCTGCCATGGGCGCTCGCCGTGTCGGCACCGACACAAACCGCCCACACGGCCGACAAGGCCGCGCGCGACCATGGCCACATCCCCCCACGCACCCCCCAAGGAGACGCAGATGTCCAACCTCACCCCCCCTACCCACGGCGATGACCATGACGGCGGCCTGGCCGTCGATCTCGCCCGCCTGATGCAGCAGCGCCAGGGGCGCCGCCAGGCCCTGGGCTGGCTGCTGGGCCTGAGCGCGGCCGGCGCCGTGGCCGCCTGCGGTGGCGGCGGCGACGCCACCGACACCACCAGCACGGGCAGCAGCGGCAGCACGGGCTCCACCGGGTCCACCGGCTCCACGGGCAGCAGCGCCAGCTGCTCGGTTGTCCCCGAGGAAACCGCCGGCCCCTACCCGGGCGACGGCAGCAACGGCCCCAACGCGCTGGCGCTGGCCAGCATCGTGCGCAGCGACATCCGCGCCAGCATCGACGGCGCCACCGGCGTGGCCACCGGCGTGCCGCTGACGGTGGTGCTGGAGCTGGTCAACTCGGCCGACTCCTGCGCCGACCTCGACGGCTACGCCATCTACCTGTGGCACTGCGACGCCCAGGGCCGCTACTCCATGTACAGCAGCGGCGTCACCGACGAAAACTACCTGCGCGGCGTGCAGCCCACCGGCACCGACGGCAAGGCCACCTTCGTGACCGTCTTCCCCGGCTGCTACTCGGGGCGCATGCCGCACATGCACTTCGAGATCTACCGCACCACCACCAGCGCCTCGTCGTGGTCCAACAAGCTCAAGACCTCGCAGCTGGCCTTCCCCGAGGATGTGTGCAACACCGTCTACGCCACCAGCGGCTACACCAATTCGGCCAGCAACTTCTCGCGCATCAGCTTTGCCACCGACAATGTCTTCTCCGATGGCGTCAGCCTGCAACTGGCCTCGGTGACGGGTGACGCCACCAACGGCTACACCGCCACCCTGACCGTCGCCATCTCCGCCTGAGGAGCTTCGATGATCCGCTGCCTGGTCGTTGACGACGACGCCGCCATCCGCGACACGCTGCGCAGCTACCTGCAAGGCTTCGAGATGGCGGTGCAGGTGGCGGCCGATGGCGAACAGATGCGCCGGCTGATGCGCACCGAGGTCTTCGACGTGGCCGTCATCGACATCATGCTGCCCGGCGAGGACGGCCTGGCGCTGACGCGCTGGGTGCAGCAGGCCCACGGCCTGCCGGTGCTGCTGCTGACCGCGCGCGGCGACGCCTTCAGCCGCGTGGCCGGGCTGGAGATGGGCGCCGACGACTACCTGGCCAAACCCTTCGAGCCGCGCGAGCTGGTGGCGCGCATCCAGGCCGTGGTGCGACGCCTGCGCAAGGCCACGCCCACCGAGCACAGCCGCTTTGCCGGCTGGCAGCTCGATCGCGGGCGGCGCCTGCTGACCTCGCCGCAAGGCGTGGTGCTGCCGCTGTCCAGCGCCGAGTTCCGCCTGCTGTCGGTGCTGGTCGAACACCTGGGCCGGGTGCTCTCGCGCGAGCGGCTGCTGGACTTGACCCGCGCGCCCGGCATCGAGGCCAGCGACCGCAGCATCGATCTGGCCGTTTCGCGGCTGCGTGCCAAGCTGGGCGACGCCGGACTGATCCGCACCGTGCGCGGCGAGGGCTACATGCTGGACGCGGCGGCGTGAGGCTCAACAGCCTGGCCACCCGCCTGCTGGCGCTGATGTGGGGGGCACTGATTGGCAGCCACCTGACGGCCTGGCTGGTGGTGCACCAGTTGCTCGGGCGTGGCCCCATGCCACCCGGGCCGCCCACGCTGGGCGAGCTGCCGCCCGCCGACCTGCCGCTGAACGCCCAATTGCTGGACTACGGCGTGCGCCTGGTGGTGCTGGCGCTGGCCGCCTGGTGGGGCTCACGCTGGCTGGCGCGGCCGGTGGCCGAACTGGCCGCCGCCGCCGACGCACTGCCCGGCGCACTGGCGCGCGGGCAGGCCCCGGCGCCGCTGGACGAAACCCGCGGCAGCCACGAGGTGCGCACCGCCGCCGCCGTCTTCAACCGCATGGCCCACGAGGCCACCGCGCAGTTCCAGGCGCGCGGCCTGCTCACCGCCGCCATCTCGCACGACTTGCGCACCCCGCTGACGCGGCTGCGGCTGCGGCTGGAGCAGCCCACGCCCGAGGCCGTGGCCGCCTGCGTGGCCGACATCCAGGAGATGAACGCCCTCATCGACACCACGCTGGAGGCCTTTGGCCCCGTGCCCGAGGCGTCGCTGGCACCGCTGGATGCCGGCGCGCTGGTGCAGGCCTTGATCGACGATCTGGCCGACACCGGCGCGGCCGCCGACTTTGCCGCCACCGGCGGGCCGGCCATCGTCCGTGCCGAGCCGCTGCTGCTGCGCCGCGCCGTGGGCAATCTGCTGGGCAACGCGCTGCGCTATGGCCGCGTGGCCCATGCGCGCGTGCACGCCGAGCCGGGCCGGGTGGTCATCACCGTGCTGGACGAAGGGCCGGGCATTGCGCCCGAACACCTGGCGCGCGTGCGCCAGCCCTATGTGCGGCTGGAAGCCTCGCGCCACCGCGGCAGCGGTGGCACCGGGCTGGGCTTGTTCATTGCCGATGAGGCCGCGCAGCGCCTGGGCGGGCGGCTGGCGCTGGCCAACCGACTCGAAGGCGGCCTGGCGGCCACGCTGACCCTGCCTGCGTACACTGCCGCTCCATGAAACCCATCACCCACGTGCTGGTCGTCAGCAGCGACCCGGCCTACCGCGACGACGTCGTCGCCGGCCTCAACAGCGCCGCCGCGCGGCTGGACAACCCCCTGGGCCTGACGGCCGAGGCCTGCGCCTGCGACGGCGGTGCCGTGGCGCGGCTGCTGGCCCCGGCAGCGGGTGGCGGCGACTGGCAGGTGGTGCTGATCGACCACGGCCCGCGCAGCGACGGCCAGGGCCGCGCCGCCTGGGAGACGGCGCGCGCCATCCTGGCCGCGCGCCCCGAACTCTCGCTCTACGTGCTGCTGGAAGACGACGACGAGAAACTGCAAGTCGAGCAGTTTGCCGCCGACGCCGTGGACGGCTATTTCTACCGTGACGAGCGCGACTTCCACGGCTGGTTCCGCATCCTGGCCGCCGAGGTGGCCCAGAAGGCCGCCACCCCGTTCTACGACGCGCTGCAGCAGTACGTGGCCCAGGCCAAAGACTCCTGGCACACCCCCGGCCACTCGGGCGGCGACTCGCTGCGCGGCAGCCCCTGGGTGGGCGACTTCTACGACTTCGTGGGCGAAGACATGCTGCGCGCCGACCTCTCGGTGTCGGTGCCCGAGCTGGACTCGCTGCTGCACCCCATGGGCGTCATCGCCGAGGCGCAGCGGCTGGCGGCCAAGGCCTTCGGCGCGCGCAAAACCTATTTCGCCACCAACGGCACCAGCACCTCCAACAAAGTCATCTTCCAGTCGCTGCTGACCCCGGGCGACAAGCTGCTGCTGGACCGCAACTGCCACAAGTCGGTGCACCACGGCGTCATCCTCTCGGGTGCGCGGCCGGTCTACCTGGACTCCAGCGTCAACACCCACTACGGCCTTTTCGGCCCGGTGCCCAAGGCCACCATCGAGCGCGCCATCGCCGACAACCCCGACGCCAAGGTGCTCATCCTCACCAGCTGCACCTACGACGGCTTTCGCTACGACTTGCGGCCCATCATCGAGCTGGCCCACGCGGCGGGCATCAAAGTCATCGTGGACGAAGCCTGGTACGGCCACGCCCGCTTCCACCCCGAGCTGCGCCCCACCGCCATGGAGTGCGGCGCCGACTACGCCACCCAGAGCACCCACAAAATCCTCTCGGCCTTCTCGCAGGCCAGCATGGTCCACGTCAACGACCCCTCGTTCGACGAACACCAGTTCCGCGAGAACTTCAACATGCACGCCTCCACCAGCCCGCAGTACACGCTGATTGCCAGCCTGGACGTGGCGCGCAAACAGGCCGTGATGGAGGGCTACCGGCTGCTCGACCGCTCACTCAAGTTCGTGGCCGAGCTGCGCCAGAAAATCAACGCCACCCAGGCCTTCCGCGTGCTGGAGCTGGCCGACATGCTGCCCGAGGAAGTGGCCGGCGACGGCGTGCGGCTGGACCCCACCAAGCTGACCGTGGACATCTCGGCCAGCGGCTGGTCGGCCGACGAGTTGCGCGACGAGCTCATCACCCGCCACAACATCCAGGTCGAGAAAAACACCCACAACACGCTGACCTTCCTGCTGACCATAGGCTCCACGCGCAGCAAGGTCTCGCGCCTCTTCGACGCCTTGCTGCGCATGGCCAAAGACCGCCGCCCGCCGCTGGCGCAGGCCCGCATCCCGCAGGCCCCGCGCTTCACCGAGCTGGCCTGCCTGCCGCGCGACGCCTTCTACGAAGCCGGCGAGGCCGTGCCCGTGCTGGACGAAGAAGGCATGCCCAACGCCGCCCTCGACGGTCGCGTCTGCTGCGACCAGATCGTGCCCTACCCGCCGGGCATTCCCGTGCTGGTGCCCGGGCAGGTGGTGCGCCTGGACATCGTGCGCTACCTGGCGCGGCTGCTGCAAACCCAGCGCTCCATCGACATCCACGGCCTGGTCCACGCCGACAGCGAACTCAAGCTGCGCGTGCTCAAGGCAGAGGAGTTGGCGGTGTTGCCGTCTTACGAGCCGACGCAGCGGTAGTGCAGACGGCTCCGGCGGCAGTCAGGCAAGGCGCCTACGGGTGCGAAGGTGACGTCGACCGGGGTGCCGCGCGCTGACTCGGTCCAACCCCAACGGTTGGTGGGTTACAAGGCTGTGGGCAAAAGGCAAGACCTGACCCGTGCTTCCCGATTGCGCGAGGCATAGGCTCGCTGAACAGCCGCCAGGCTGCAGCGCTGGACCAACTTCCGGACTTCGGCTCGCAGGTCATCCTCGGAAAGAACTTCGGCCAGGGTGACTTGGCTGCGCTGACGGCCGCGACTGGTGATGAGTTTGCGATGTTCACCACCGGTGGCCGTCGCCTGGTGTTCCGTGGTGACTTCGAGTCCGTGCCCATCACGCCGGATATAGCCTCCGACTTGGCCGACCAGGGATGGCGGTGGTCTGCGCACACTCACCCCGGCTTCAACACAAATGTGCTACGTTCGTCGTCTGGAGACCAGGCGGTCTTGGGCGCGATGGGTGGCAATCAAAGCGCAATCTTTAACTCGCTTGGCCAGCGTGGCATCTTCACGTCGGCGGGTGACAGCCTGAATGGATGGATGCCGTGGTAAACAAAACGAAGCTTCTTCCGTTGTCGGAAATGGAGCCGGTGGCGAAGGATGCGACCTTCGAGGCGCTAAAGGCACACATGCCGCCTTCCCATGAGGACAAGAAGACCCTGGTGCTCGGAAAGATGCTGACTGACGAGGCTGGGATCTTCGAACTGTACGTTCCTGCGGATAGGCCGCAGGACGCCAGGGTCATCAGTCGGGCTACGGTTAACCGAACAACCGGCCAGGTGGCAGTGGAAGTGTTCCTCCCCCGACTGTGACGTCATGAGCACCATGGGCGTTGAAATCCGATCGGTCCGGTCGGCGGTCGGTCATGGGGGCCGGTCAGGTTCCATCAGGGTCACGTCTTGCCTCTGTGCGCACCGTCCTCCCGAGTGGCATCAATACCTCTACAGCTACAACCGCGCCGGCTGGCTGACCGATCAGACCAGCACCGCCGGCCAAAACCTGCACTTTGACTCCTTTGCCAATGGTGGGGCCGGCGCATAGACCCCCACCGCCGGCCCGGGTCATGGGCATGCCGGCCTGATTGGCCATAGCCGAGTTGCCGCCCCTCGCTGCCCGGCTCAGCGCACGCCGCATCCCGAGGGCGGGCGCCTGAGCGCACCGGCCTTCGCGCCCATGCGCCAGGCATGGGCTTGGCGCCCGGCACGCCCATGCATCCCGCCCCCGGGCGCGGCCCACGCTGTGGGGGCCTATGCGCCGGCCTCGTCGCCCAAAGCGTGGACATCACCGGCGGGGTGCTCTCGAGCTACGGCTACGACAACGCGGGCAACCGCACCTATGAGGCCTACAGCCAGTTCACCAGGGCCGCAGGGTCAGGTCTCGCCTTTTGCCGGCAACTTTGCAGCGCCCGAGCCCCTGTGCGCGTGCGCCTTGGGCAAAAGGCAAGACCTGACCCCGTGCGTGAGATGAAAGGCCCATTCGTGGTTCATGCGCCTTTTCCCAAAAATTGTCCCGTATGCGGATTTGACACGGGGCATATTTTTCAAGCGACCTAAGGAAGGTCTGAATAACTCGCGCCCAGCCGTGATAGCCGAGGCATTGCCACGCGAGCCCTGATTTCTGGCGCGGCGGCCGCGCGACAAGGCCATCCGGCGGTCCCAATGTGGCGCTGCCACCCCCATT